>BNJS01001273.1_pt1 | contig 139431 bp, 131 predicted proteins | sample 8540461 | NCBI WGS metagenome assembly BNJS01 (sample SAMD00202454, study PRJDB9452) | human saliva metagenome | isolation source: human saliva | place: Japan
CAGTTCCTGCTCCTCCTGTAGTAGAAGCAGTTGCTCCGCCTCCGGTGGATCCGCCGCCTCCACCACCTCCGAAGCTTCCGCCTCCGGGTGCTGCAATGGCTCTACTTGCTCCAAGAACCTGTCCGGGAAGGGCACGGCTCGCTCCGGCTACCTGCTGGGAAGAAGCTGCGGAGGGAAGTCCCTTGCCTGCCTCATAGACAACATCTCCATTTTCTCCGTGAAGCCACTGTCCACTCTGGTTTACATAATAGCCATCCGGAGTTCTGCCATTTACCACAAGAACACCGTAATTGCTGTCATCGGTAGGCATCAGATAGTAGCAATAGCCGTCAATCCACTGCCATCCGGTTAATAATCTACCCTGCTGGGCACCGGATTCCGTGCTGAGGAAATACCATTTTCCATCCAGCTGTAACCAACCGGTCTTTAACTGTCCGTTTTCCGGATTCAGATAGTACCACTCCTGGTTATATACTACCCAGCCCTTTACAGACTGTCCTTCTGCATTCCGGAATACCCATGCATTGTTTTCTACCTGCCAGCTTCCCGAAGTATTGCTCTTACCTGTCTGGGCAAATGCAGAAAAGCTCGGTGCAAGCATCATTGCCATTACCGTGGCAATGACTGTCGTCTTCAAACCGCGTCTAACCATTTCTTCTTAGTTCCTTTCAAAGTCAACTTGCTGTCCCTCTGTCTAAAATTCATTCTCTCCCTCAAATGAATATTGTGCGATTTTAATAATATATCATAAAAACTAAGCTAATTTTCTCTTAATACTATTGTAGTTTTTAATAATGCTATTTATAAATTAAAGAGTTTGCTTGCTTTTCTTTAAGTACGAGATTTTACAGCATCAGAAAGGGCTGAAGACAATTTTTCCCCCTATCACCCCCGGAATTCCACCAAAAAAACCCACAAAAAAAAGGACTGTAAAAAAATCAAAATAAAGAATTTTTCGGCAATATAGGTCTGAATACGGGGTAGTCTGAGCCCGATACTTGCGAAAAACAAGTGAAACGAAGTTTTTCGCTTAGTATCCGTAAGGACAGACTTTTCATCAGAAAAGTCGTCCTGATACAGACCAACTTCTGAAGGAATTTGCTTTGCAAAGCAAAGTGAGCAGTGGTTAACAGAAACCACTGCTCAGTCAGGCGAGGCTAGCGTGCCCCAATTTCAGACCTATATTGCTTAGAAAATTTATTTTACAGTCCTTTTTTAAATCGATTTTTACCCTTAAACTAGGAAGCACTTTCTGCGGCAGTTTTCGTCATCTCCTTCGTATTCTTCTTTGCTGCACAGTAGGCTTCCATTTCCTCCGCTACAATCTTCGCCTGATGCACCGCTTCCACTACAGTTTTAGCACCGGTTACCACGTCTCCGGAAGCAAAAGTTCCTTCCTTCGTCGTATGCCCCTTCTCATCCGTAAGCAGTAAGCCTAAGTTGTTGGTCTCCAGATCTGTAGTGTTGGAAACAATGTTGGCTCTGGGGTTCTGGCTGATGGCTACGATAATGCTGTCCGCCTTGAAGAAGACTTCTTCCTCCGGCTGTCCCTCTTCCTGCTTCTTCAGGATAATGCCGTCGTCCGTAATTTCCACCGGAGAGTGATGAAGCAGAAATTCTACACCATCCTCCTCCGCCTCAGCGATTTCCTTCTTGCTGGCGGTCATATTTTCCATGCTTTACGGTAAATGATGGTGGCTCTGGAACCGCTTCTTTTTGCAGTTCTGGCAGCATCCATGGCCACATTTCCCGCACCGATGATAGCAACATTTTCTCCTAAGGAATAAGTCTCCGGAGACTTTAAGTAGTCAATGGCAAAATGCACATTTCCAAAGCTTTCTCCCTTGATGCCCATGGTTCTCGGATTCCATACACCGGTACCGATGAAGGCTGCGGCATAACCGTCCTCAAAAAGCTTATCCAGAGAAAGCACCGGTCCGATCAGGATGTTGGGACGAATCTTTACCCCCAGATCCAGCAAATGCTTTTCCAAGAGATCAATGATATATTTCGGAAGACGATACTCCGGAATACCGTAACGAAGCACGCCGCCGATTCTGTTTCGAGACTCGAAAATGGTTACCTTGTAGCCCTTTCTTTGCATCAGAAGAGCAATGGTAATTCCGGCAGGGCCACCACCGATTACCGCAATACGCTCCTTATTCTCCGCACCCTTTTCAAAATGCAGTTCTTCCAGATATTTTAAAGAAATCTCCTCTTCCATCTTATAGAAGGGAATAGGAATCCCCTTCACACCACGAATACAATTTCCCTCACACTGCTTCTCATGTTCACAGACCAAAGCGCAGATGGCGGAAAGAGGGTTATTCTCGAAAAGAATTTCTCCCGCCTTCTTCAACTCTCCCTGCTTATACAACTCAATAACCTCCGGAATAGAGGTATTTACAGGACAATGCTTGGAGCATCGTGGATTCTTACATAACAAACAACGATTGGCTTCTTCCATTAAAAATGTGTTCTGACTCATCTTCCCTCCCTTAACCCTTACTCTAGCGTCTCGGTTTCATGGTTTACGCTAAACTCTCACTTTACATACTTATCCTAAGTTCTTAGTCAAAAGGCTTAGTCCCATAATCTACTCAAAAGCCTTAGTCTAACTCTCTTTTTAGAAGAAAAATTCTACCACAGTTTATTATCGACCATTGTTTATTTCTACATTCATAGTTCTAAAATTTTTTTATAACTAAAAAAGGAGCTGTAAAAAATCAAATTAAATAAAATTTTTTCGGCAATATAGGTCTGAATACGGGGTAGTCTGAGCCCGTCGGTACTTGCGAAAAACAAGAGAAACGCAGTTTTTCGCTTAGTATCCGATACGTGGCGAAGCTAGCGAGAGCGTGCCCCGTTTCAGACCTATATTGCTTAGAAAAAAATTATTGATTCTTTACAGTTCCCTAACTGTCAGTAAATGTAGACTTTCGAAGAAAAGCTACTTCTTACTTCTTGGTAATCTTGGTTCCTGTCTTACCCTGTAATGCTTCTCTTGCCTTCTCCAAAAGGGTAATCATAGCTTCATTTCCCTTCTTAGCGGAAGCGAACTGGATAGCAGCCTGTACCTTTGGAAGCATGGATCCGGGAGCGAACTCGCCCTGGTCTGCATACTTCTGAGCCTCTTCTACGGAAAGGTCTGTTAACCACTCCTGATCCGGCTTACCGTAACGGATAGCAACCTTCTCTACAGCAGTCAAAATAATCAGCATATCTGCTTCCAAACTCTCTGCCAAAAGGGCTGCAGCGAAGTCCTTATCGATAACCGCAGCGGCTCCGGCAAGGTGCTTTCCTTCAGAAACCACGGGAACTCCGCCACCACCGCAGCAGATTACCAGCTCTCCCGCATCGGACATAGCCTTAATAGCGGAAAGCTCTACAATCTCCTTTGGCTTTGGAGAAGCAACTACACGACGATATCCACGTCCTGCATCTTCCTTAATATTCCAGCCTCTCTTCTGTGCCTCAGCCTCAGCCTCTTCCTTGGTCATGAAACGACCGATTGGCTTGGTAGGATTCTGGAAAGCAGGGTCATCCTTATCTACACGAACCTGAGTTACTACGGTTACTACCGGAGGTACCTTTCCTCCTCTGTTCAAGAATTCCTCTCTCAAGGCATTCTGGATATCATAACCGATGTACGCCTGGCTCATGGCTACACATACGGAAAGAGGAGTCGGATCTTCCTTATGCTCGGAAGCAAACTCTCCCATAGCATTGTTGATAACACCAACCTGAGGACCGTTTCCGTGAACAACTACTACTTCATTTCCGTCTTCTACAAGATCAACGATAGCCTTTGCGGTGGTCTTTACGGCTACCATCTGCTCCGGCAAATTATTTCCCAGGGCATTTCCCCCTAAGGCGATAACAATTTTCTTTCCCATAATTATTCTCCAATATAAATTTTTACTCCTGAAACAGGAAAAATAGGCTTTTCAAATCCTTTTTTTAGGGAAGAATAGCGCCCCGAATAAATCGGGACGCTATATCATTCTCCCTCCAAGCGTTTATTCTTAACGAGTATCGCACGCGTAGTGTGCGATATCTCGTTTTGCTTCAAAGGTTCTATCTGTCTGCATGAATTATGCTTCAGATTTTATCTTGTCCGCACAAATTATGCTTCGAAGATTCTATCCTGTCCGCGCTTCTGTAACTCCTCTAATACCTTTGCAGGATCCTTGAACTTCTCAAGAAGGATCATAGCTGCGATAACGTATGGCTTGTAAGAAGCCTCCTTGTAAGTGGGTCTCTGTAACGATCGAATACAGTTGCGTCAACCTCACCTTCCTTGCAGGATACGCCGGTGATATCAGCAGGTAAGCAGTGCATGTAAAGAGCCTTTCCGTCCTTGGTCAGCTTCATCATCTCTTCTGTACAAGCCCAATCCTTGTGTTGAGCGTTCTGTGCAAGAAGCTCCTTCTCAAGAGCCTTGATGCCCTCTGTGTCGCCCTCACCGTAAAGGTTGGTTCTCTTCTCCATAGCTGCGAATGGAGCCCAAGACTTTGGATATACGATGTCAGCACCCTGGAATGCTTCCTTCATATCGTTGGTAACCTTGAAAGATCCGCCGGACTCCTTAGCATTCTTCTCTGCTACGTCAACAACGTCCTTCATTACATCATATCCTTCCGGATGAGCAAGAACTACTTCCATTCCAAGTCTTGTGAAAAGACCGATTACACCCTGAGGTACGGAAAGTGGCTTTCCGTAAGAAGGAGAATATGCCCAAGTCATAGCCAGCTTCTTACCCTTTAAGTTCTCGATTCCGCCCATCTCGTGGATTACGTGTAAAGCGTCAGCCATACACTGTGTCGGGTGGTCGATATCACACTGTAAGTTAACCAGAGTAGGTCTCTGCTCTAAAACGCCGTCCTTGTGTCCTGCCTCAACAGAGTCAGCAACCTCGTGCATGTAAGCATTTCCCTTACCGATGTACATATCATCACGGATACCGATAATGTCAGCCATGAAAGAGATCATGTTAGCGGTCTCACGAACGGTCTCACCGTGAGCAACCTGAGACTTTCCTTCATCCAGGTCCTGAACCTCTAATCCAAGAAGGTTACAAGCGGAAGCGAAGGAGAAACGAGTTCTTGTGGAATTATCACGGAATAAAGAAATTCCTAAACCGGAATCAAACCTTTGTAGAGATGTTTCTCTCTCTTAAGTTTCTGAGTGCATCTGCAACATCCCATACTGCCTTTAACTCATCATCAGACTTTTCCCATGTAAGGAAGAAATCGTTTAAGTACATCTTGTCAGTCTTAAGTCCCTTAATTTCCTTTACTAACTCTTCAAACTGCTGCTTCTTATCCATTTTAATCTCCTTTAAAAATGTGTTTATCCGATAAAGCCCCATGGCTTAATCTTTATTCTTATTTTGTACCTCTACTCCGGTATTACCGAAAAGTATAGTACTTGATTTACACTTTAGACTCTAAAACTTAGTCACAGTAGTACTGTGGAAGAGCTGCGTAGAATGCTGCACAGGTTACCAAGTCCTTCTTCCATGTGATCTCGTTAGGTGCGTGAGCCTGAGCCTCAGCTCCGGGTCCGAATCCGATTACAGGGATACCGTTTCTTCCCATGATGGAAACACCGTTTGTAGAGAAGGTCCACTTGTCAAGAAGAGGTCTTGGCTCTCTCTCTGCCACTGTATCCACTTCACCGATTCTCTTCTCACCGTAAAGATCCTTGTAAGCAGCAGCGGAAGCCTTACATAACTTGTGATCCTCAGGAAGTACCCATGTTGGGAAGTAGCACTCGATTGGGTATACACATCCTGTGAAGGAAGGACGATCATAGTTGTACATAGAAACTACAACATCCTCACCGTACTTCTTTACTGCAGGAAGCTGTCTGATTTCCTCAAGACAAGACTCCCAAGTCTCTCCGGCAGTCATTCTTCTGTCCAAAGATACAGCACAGCTGTCAGCTACTGCACAACGAGAAGGAGATGTGAAGAAGATCTCGGAAGCGGTAACAGTTCCTCTTCCTAAGAAACGAGCCTCTTTCCACTGCTCATTGTACTTCGGATTTAACATCTTAACCAATCCGCGGATAGAAGTAGACTCTGCATCTCCGTTGTTGTTTAATGCACGAACGTCGGAAAGAATGTCAGCCATCTTGTAGATTGCATTGTCTCCTCTTTCAGGAGCGGAACCGTGGCAGGAAACACCCTTCACGTCAATGCGGATTTCCATACGTCCTCTCTGTCCTCTGTATAATCCACCGTCTGTAGGCTCGGAAGATACAACGAACTCAGGACGAATCTTATCTTCGTTGATGATGTACTGCCAGCAAAGACCGTCACAGTCCTCTTCCTGTACAGTTCCTACTACCATTACGCGGTACTTATCGTTCAGAAGTCCCATGTCCTTCATGATCTTTGCAGCATATACAGCAGAAACGGTTCCGCCGAGCTGATCGGAAACACCTCTTCCACCGATCTTGGTGTCATCCTCGTATCCGTCGTATGGATCAAATGTCCAGTTTGATCTGTTTCCGATTCCTACGGTATCGATGTGTCCGTCGAAGCAGATCAGGGTCTTTCCGGATCCCATGAATCCCATTACGTTACCCTGTGGGTCAACCTTAACCTCGTCAAAGCCAACCTTCTCCATCTCATTCTTGATAGTCTCAACGTGCTTTGCTTCGTCAGCGGACTCTCCCGGATTCTTTACGATTGCTCTCAAGAAAGCACTCATGTCAGCCTTATAGCCTTCTGCTCTCTTCTTAATCTCTTCCAAAACTTCCTTATTTAACTGTCCCATACTAATATCCTCCTTAGTTATATATAAGCCTGTTATCCAGGGTGTTGCACAATTTGTTTCTTTGAAAATGAAGTTCTATCTTACTTCTCTTTGCTTCCCAGATGATGTTCTTCCAACGCTCAGGGTCGGTATCTCCCTCGGTGTTGAAGCAAAGCACCTTACTGTTCTCGTTAAGCTGTAACTTCTCTCTTAAATCCTTGAAGTCATCCTGTAACATGATGGCAGCCAATGCACCGAAGCCTGCTGCACCGGACTCTCCGGAAAATACCTGATCGTCTCCCTTTAACGGAGCGTTCAACATTCTCATTCCTCTTGCAGCAACGATATCCTCAGCAGAGATAAATGCCTTTGCATGGTTCTTCAAAATATCCCAAGAAGTAATGTTTGGCTCTCCACAAGCAAGTCCTGCCATAATGGTAATCATGTCGCCGTCTACAATGCGGATGTTTCCGTCATTTGCCACAGCGCCCTTGTAAAGGCAATCTGCAACGGAAGCCTCAACCACAACCATAATAGGAGGATTCTCCTTATAACGGTTAGCGAAGTATCCTACAACTGCACCTGCCAAGGAACCTACACCGGCCTGTACGAATACGTGGGTGGGTCTTTCTCCCAGCTGGTCGGCAGCCTCATCCGCCATGGTTCCATAACCTTCCATAATCCATGCAGGAATCTTCTCATAGCCTTCCCAAGCGGTATCCTGTACTACGATTCCGTGCTCTTCCTTCTCGGCAAGAGCTGCAGCCTGTCTTACACACTCGTCATAGTTTACATCGGAAATCCATGCCTTGGCATTCTCAGCCTTGATGTGGTTCAAACGGGTCTCTGTAGAGCCCTTCGGCATGATGATTACACAGTTCTGTCTTAACTTATTAGCCGCCCAGGCTACTCCTCTTCCGTGGTTTCCGTCGGTAGCGGAGAAGAATGTTGCTGTTCCAAACTCTTCCTTTAACTTCTCGGAGGTTAAAACATTGTAGGGAAGTTCGGAAATATCCTTTCCGGTTTCCTCGGCAATGTAACGAGCGATAGCGTAGGAACCGCCTAATACTTTGAAGGCATTTAAGCCGAAACGATAGGACTCATCCTTCACGTAGATGTTTCCCAGGCCAAGATATTTGCCATATTGGGAAGCTTGCAAAGAGGGGTCTCAGAGTACTGAGGGAAGCTCTCGTGGAAGGTTCTTGCCTTCTTTACTTCTTCCATAGACATAAGAGGAAGATTCTTGTCCTCTGTCTTTGGCATTTCATTAATTTTCCATTTTAAATCCTGCATGGCTATTCCTCCTTTTTTTCGCCACTATACTGTTACTTTTTGCTTTGGTCAATATAGCTGTATAAAGTAAATTTGCTGATGCCGTAGAAATTGGATACCTTGTCCCCTGACTTGGTAATCAGGAAGGCTCCCGCATCCCGTAAGAACTGGATGGCTTGAATTTTTTCTTCCTTATTCATCAGAGCCGGCGGCTTTCCAATCCGCTTCACACTTTGATTAATCAGGTTGTCCAAAAGGTCATTCACGTTCAAAGGAATCTGTCCGTCCCCGTTACTGTCATGGCTCTCCACCGTGGTAATGGACTGCAATGCCGCATCCACATTCATCAGTGCGGTTACATCATAGTTGATGCCCAGAACCCAGCGGTATTTTCCGGTGCTGTCCTTCAGGAAAACTGTAGAGGACTTTAGGATTCTGCCGTCCTGGGTAGTAGTGCGATAGCCCAGATGGTCCACAATAATGTCTCCCTTTTCTATCGCTTCCAGGGTTTCCAGTACCACCTTTGAGGCGCCGTCTCCTATCTTTCTTCCGCTTACATGTCCGTTGATGATGAAAATGATGGTATGTTCCAAATCCTTTACGGAAAGATCATGGATACAAACCTCGCAATCCTTTCCGAACTGTCTGGCAATACCGTGAGCCGTACTCACCAGCATTTCCAAGCTGCTATCCTCTGTCATTTTCCCTCCTTTCTACCGGAATTTATGCTTTCAAAATCTATCGAAATGCACTACCTAAAAATTTTTTATGTACCCCTATCTTAGCACGGTTTTTTTACTTTGCAATGGTTTTTTCAAAAAATTTTTTAGCTTCCAAAAATTTTTTTATGTTCTCCATTGCAATTACTTTCAGGGAATGATAAAATCCTATCAAATATATTTTTCCCTAGAATTTTCAAGGCTTTACAGCGATTTTTTTAAGGAAAACTGTATACAATTTTTCGCACTGAGCCAAGGGCTCTTAGAAAGAAAAGGAGGATTGAGCTATGTTTTTAATCGGAAATGGACGTCTTTTCACCAGAGACGAAAAGAACAGCTTTTTCGAGAATGGCGCAGTAGTTTGGGAAGACAATACTATTGTAGAAGTCGGGGATTTTGAGACATTAAAGAAAAAATACGCAGATGCGGAATTTATTGACGCAAAGGGTGGTGTGATTCACCCGGCTTTTATCAATACCCACGAGCACATCTACTCTGCTTTGGCAAGAGGCTTATCCATCAAGGGCTATGCTCCCAACGGATTCTTGGAGATTCTGGACGGACTTTGGTGGACTATTGACCGGAATCTGGACAACGACTTAACCAAGCTTTCCGCAGAAGCTACCTATTTAGAGTGTATCAAGAACGGAGTAACTACCATCTTCGATCACCATGCTTCCTTCGGAGAGATTTCCGGTTCCCTTTCGCCATCGAAGAGGCTGCCAGAGACTTCGGCGTACGTTCTGTTCTTTGCTATGAGATTTCCGATCGTGACGGTAAAGAAAAGGCACATGCCGCTATCAAGGAAAATGTTGACTTTGCAAAGCACGCTCTTTCCCTGAAGGATGACTTTATCAAGGGTATGATGGGTATGCATGCAAGCTTTACCATCTCCGATGAAACCATGGAGCTTTGCCGTAAGGAGAAGCCAAAGGAGATCGGATACCACATCCACGTAGCGGAGGATATCCTGGACCTTCACCGTTGCTTAAAGGAGCACGGCAAGAGAATCGTAGACAGACTTTACGACTGGGATGTATTAGGCGAGAAGACCTTACTGGCACACTGCATCTATGTAAATCCTCACGAGATGGATTTGATTCGCGATACCAATACCATGGTAGTACACAACCCGGAATCCAACATGGGTAATGCCTGCGGATGTCCTCCCACCATGGAGATTGTACATAAAGGGATTCTTACAGGATTAGGTACAGACGGATACACCCATGATATGATAGAATCCTGGAAGGTGGCTAATATTCTCCATAAGCATCATTTGGTAGACCCGGGTGCCGCTTGGGCAGAGGTTCCGGAAATGCTTTTCCAGGGCAATGCTCGTATCGCTAACCGTTATTTTGAAAAGAAGCTGGGCGTATTAGAGAAGGGTGCAGCTGCGGATATCATCATCACCGACTATATCCCGCCAACACCGATGAACGCCGGCAACTTAAACGGCCACATGCTCTTCGGAATGAACGGTCGTTCCGTAGTAACTACCGTAGGAAACGGTAAGGTTCTGATGAAGAACAGAGAGCTTCAGGGAATCGACGAAGAGAGATGCCTTGCCAAGATTCGCGAGGGTGCAGCTCGTTTAGAGAAGAAAATTAACGGTTAAAACGGAATTTCACAAAAAGCAAGTATTTCTATAGAAGAAAAGGGTAGCTGAGAACCCTTTTCGTTCTGGAAACTTTGTTCGCAACATTAATGGGCCATTCTTGGTCAGGCAAGAATACCCCATCAGGGAAAAGCCCTCCTGTAAATCAGGAGAAGACGCAGGATCTTAAGCAGGAGGGCTGTTTACCCGAAAAGGAGATTTCCATGAGTGATATTATGACCCCGATTCCCTTTGACAGATTGATGAACCGTATTTTGGTAGAGCATCAACAGGGAGCTGTTTTTGGTATGCAGAAATGCTACCAGGCAAAAAACCTTCAGCCAAACACTCTTTTTGGCAGAAAATTAGAAGGACAGATTGGACCCGCTGCAGGACCTAACACCCAGCTTGCTCAGAACATCGTAGCTTCTTACTACGGCGGAGCTCGTTTCTTCGAGTTAAAGACCGTACAGAAGATGGACGGTAGAGAGCTGGCAGCTTGTGTAGCAAAGCCCTGTATCACAGCAGAGGACGAGTGTTACAACTGTGAGTGGTCCACAGAGTTGGAAGTACCACAGGCTTTTGCAGAGTATGTAAAGGGCTGGTTCGCTTGTAAGGTTATGGCGAAGGAGTATGATTTAGGCGATCCGGATGCTTTCCAGTTCAACATTTCCGTAGGATATGATCTGGAAGGAATCAAGCTTCCCAAGGTAGACCGTTTCATCAACGAGATGAAGGACGCTAAGGATACCGAAATCTTTAAGGAATGTAAGGCATGGCTTTTGGCTAACCTTGACCGTTTCCAGAAGTTGACCAAGGAAGATGTAGAGGCTATTCAGTCCGAAATCATCAACAGCGTTACCGTTTCCACCCTTCACGGCTGTCCTCCTTCCGAGATTGAGGCGATTGCTTCTTACCTGATTCAGGAAAAGCATTTGCACACCTTCGTAAAGTGTAACCCTACTCTTTTAGGATATGAAACTGCTCGTGCAATCTTAGATGAGATGGGCTACGACTACATCGCCTTCACAGACTTCCACTTCAAGGATGACTTACAGTACAGCGATGCAGTACCTATGTTAAAGCGTTTGCAGGAATTGGCTAAGAGTTTGAACTTGGCTTTCGGTGTAAAGATTACCAACACCTTCCCTGTAGATGTGAAGAACAACGAGCTTCCTTCTCAGGAAATGTATATGTCCGGAAAGTCCCTCTTCGCGCTTTCCATGTCCGTAGCGAAGATGTTGACCAGAGACTTTAACGGAAGTCTTCGTATCTCCTTCTCCGGCGGTGCGGATTACTTCAACATTGAGCGTATCGTGGAAGCCGGCATTTGGCCTGTAACCATGGCAACCACCCTCTTAAAGACCGGCGGATACCTTCGTTTCATCCAGATGGCTGAGCTTTTAGAGAAGAACCTTGCAAAGCCTTGGGAAAAGGTTGAGCTTTCCTTAGTGGAGAAGATGATTGCAGACGCTAAGAGCGATAAGCACTTGGTAAAGCCTGTTAAGCCACTTCCCAACAGAAAGTCCGACAAGAAGGTTCCTTTGGTAGATTGCTATACCATGCCTTGCCGTGACCGTTGCCCGATCCACCAGGATATCACCAGCTACGGCCGCCTGGTAAATGAAGGCAAGTTCCAGGAAGCTTTAGAGGTTATCTTAGACAAGAACCCGCTTCCCTTCATGACCGGAAATATCTGTACTCATACCTGTCAGTCCGCTTGTACCAGAAATCACTATGAGACAGACGTACAGATTCGTACCAACAAGTTAATCGCTGCAAGAGGCGGATATGATGCCGTTCTTCCCGGATTAAAGCAGGAAGGTGCTGTTCAGAAGAAGGTTGGTGTTATCGGAGCAGGTCCTGCAGGTATCTCTGCCGCTTTCTTCTTGGCAAGAGCAGGCGTAGAAGTACATGTTTACGATAAGGACGCTGTAGCCGGCGGTGTAGTAGCGAATGTTATCCCGGGATTCCGTATCCCCGCTGAAGAAATTCAGAAGGACGTAAACCTGGCTAAGCAGTACGGCGCTCAGTTCCACCTTGGACAGGAAGTGAACGATATTGACGCTTTCCGTAAGGAAAATAACTTTGACGCTGTAGTCGTTGCTATCGGTGCCCATAAGGAAGCTCCCCTTGTACTGGAAAAGGGAGAGGCTTACAATGCCCTTCACTTCCTTGCTGACTTCAAGGCACAGGACGGCAAGTTAAACTTAGGAAAGAACGTTGTTGTAGTCGGTGCAGGAAACACCGCTATGGACGTTGCAAGAGCCGCTAAGAGAAATGCAGGTGTAGAAAATGTTTACCTGGTTTATAGAAGAACAAAGCGCTATATGCCTGCGGATCAGGAAGAATTGGAAGAGGCTATCGAAGAGGGCGTAAACTTCCAGGAACTTCTTGCTCCATTTACCCACGAGAACGGTAAGTTACTTTGCCATCGCATGGTACTTTCCGATGTGGATGCTTCCGGAAGACGTTCCGTTAAGGAAAGCGACGAAGTGGTTGAGATTCCCTGCGATACCGTAATCGCTTCCATCGGTGAGAAGGTAGACGGTTCTTACTATGAGAAGAACGGTATTGCTGTTACCGACAAGGGACTTCCTGTATTAAAGAAGGAAAGCAACGAGACTTCCGTAGCCGGCGTTTATGCTGCAGGAGACGGTGCCTTCGGCGCTTCCGTAATCGTAAAGGCTATTGCCGATGCTAAGCTGGCTTGCGAAGCAATCTTAAACAAGACCATCGGAACCGACCGTCCTTCTCAGACAACAGATGAGAAGATTTACGGAAAGAAGGGTAATCTTGTAGAGCCGGAGAAGGGATTAAATCCTGACAAGCGTTGTCTTGCCTGCGACCACATCTGTGAGAACTGCTGCGACGTATGTCCTAACCGTGCAAACTTCGCTATTAAGGTTCCCGGCGTAGAGATGCACCAGATTATCCACGTGGATTATATGTGTAACGAGTGTGGTAACTGTGAGACCTTCTGCCCATACGATTCCGCTCCTTACAAGGAGAAGTTCACCCTCTTCCACAGAGCCGAGGAAATGGAAGACTCCACCAACGACGGATTTGCATTCGTTGACAATGATGGAAATGCCATTGTACGCGTAGGCGGCGAGAAGATGAACTACAAGGTAGGCGATAAGAATACAAAGCTCTTCTATCGTCTGGCTGAACTGGTAGATACCGTTTACAACGATTATTCCTACCTTCTGATTTAAGATTTAAAAGTATAAAAGACTGTAGAATAAGTTCTATATGCAGTTGCAGGTCTAAAGCTAAGGCGGGCTCTCACTGAGCTCGCCTTTTAGCGTGAAGAACTGTAAATATTCAGAAGTTTCGCGATGATGCTCAATAGGAATTCTTTCCATTCTTTTCTATTTTGTAACCAAATCTTCCCTTTTCTGTCTTTCCTAATGTGTTATCATTTTAAGGTGTTGCAAATCCTTAATTATTCTAATATTTTTAAGAGTTTGCAATCTTTTGAGAACAAGTTGAGTAATAAGAACTAAGCTTTGAAAGCCTTTCGTAGTTCTAAGGATTCTAGGAACTAAAGAAAGGATAGGAGCCTGTAATTCTATGAGGAGTGGTAAGATGAACATACTGAATCGAAACAATACGCAAAAGCTTTCTTTTATGAAAGGAGCTCTTCTTTCTTTCCTCTTTCTTTGCTTTTTCGCCCTTCTCCCTTTATTCGGAGTAAGAAAAAGCTTTGCGGAGGAGCATCATTTGAAGTCCTACTATAGTTTGTACGGAGCGGATACCGGCTTCCAAAGCTACAGTAACGATAGCCAAAGACAGATGAAGTCCGGAAATTATCCCACCGCAGTAAAGATTCTTTTAAAGCATCAGCCGGAGGGAAGTACCGGTACCATTCAGTATCAGGTCAACATTTCCGGTAGCGGCTGGAGTAAAACCTATGAGAATGGACAGGTCGCCGGGGAAGGTCAGAGCATGCCTTTAGAGGGAATCCGCGTTTTCCTAAACGGCAGTTTAAAGGATCAGTATGATGTGTACTACAAAACCGCTGTACTGGGCACCTGGCAGGATTGGGCAAAAAACGGAGAAGACAGCGGAAAAATCGGTGTAGGAATGCACATTGACGGTATTTTAGTCACTGTGGTAGCAAAGGGGGAAAGCCCCAGAGAGGAACAGCCGGAGCAGAGCCATAAGGTCTCCAAGAGCAATGTGGACGCTTCCAAGCCCATGGTTGCCCTGACCTTTGATGACGGTCCCGGAAAATATGAAGACCGTATTTTGGCAGCCTTCCAAAAGTATGGCGGAAAAGGTACCTTCTTCTTCGTAGGAACCCAGGCAGAAAAATATCCTTCCGTAGTAAAACGTGTGGCAGAGGCAGGACATGAAGTTGGTAACCACAGCTATAAGCATGAGAATCTTCCAAAGCTTTCTCAGGCAGGAGCAAGCCAGTCCCTGGCAAAGGCCAACGAAATTTTAAGAAAACTTTCCGGTCAATCCGTTTCTCTGGTTCGCCCTCCCTACGGAGCTACCTCCGCCAGCGTTAAGGCCGCTTTACAAAGCCAGGGACAGCCTTCCATTCTTTGGAGCATTGATACCCTGGATTGGAAAACCAGAAACTCCAAAAGTACCATTAACACGGTATTACAGCACGTAAAGGACGGAGATGTCATCCTGATGCATTCCATCTATTCCCAAAGTGCCGATGCGGCAGAAGCTTTGATTCCCGCCTTACAGGAAAGAGGCTTCCAGCTGGTAACCGTATCCGAGCTGGCGAAGGCAAAGGGCGTAGACCTGCAGGCAGGACACAACTACGGCTCCTTCCGGAAGAAGGGCTAATCAAAGAAAAAAGGAAATAAAAAAGAGCTGAATCAGTAAAGACATCAGAAGGCTTTTCAGAAAAATAACTTCGGAATAAGGGGCAATCTGAGCCCGCGGGTTCTTGGCTTTTGTTTTATAAAAGCTTAGAACCCCTGCGAGGCGAGGTTAGCGGGAGCGTGCCCCTGTTTCGAAGTTATTTTGTATTGAAAAGCTAAAATAATAGTCTTTGTTCAGCTCTTTTTATTTCCTTTTTTCCACTTAGATTACCTTCCCATAAGAAGGTTCTTCCGTACTGCCTCCAGGAAGTCCCTGCAGGACTCGCTACAGCTGTCCTTGTCTACGGGAATTAGCGCATTGCCACCGATATCCAAAAGATACAGTGTTTCCATATCTATGATGTTTTTCAGCTCTTCATAGTACACAACCATACTGCTGCGTTCCGTCTTCATCAAAAAGTAGTTTTTATAGAAGGCGATGCTTACCGATAAATTCAGCTTTTTATTGGAAGACCGATACAGATTCTGAAGTTGTCCCTTATAAAGATAAAACAGCAAAAATGGAACAAGAACCATAAGAATTACCATGCAAATGGCAAAAAAGCTATTTCCCATCCAATACTGAGTAAATGCCAAAAGGCCTAGAGCAAACCAAAAGATAAAAACCAATCCCCAGATTTTCTTCTTATAATAGGACATCATGAAACGAATAAACTTCTCTTCACCGGGCAAATATCCTGCGGTATATTCCGGAATCTTATCCCCTGCGCGGCGATAACGATGAAGCTCTTCCGTAGTCCATCTTCCATTTTTCAGACCATCTACGTCCTGCTCTGAAGAAGTATTCTTCTGTCCCGCCTCGGTGATTCCTTCCTTGTTCTGTCCTCTTCTATCCTCAGAAAATTCTTCGTGATTTTTAGCCCTAAGCTTCTCGGATTCTTCTTCTATAAGATGGTACTGCTCTTCCTTGGATCTTCTGGCATTCCATCTGGCTAAGTCTTCGGAAAGCCCCATCAGCTCTTCTTCCATGTCTTTATTTTCTTCTGCTGCCATGCTTTTTCCTTTCTGTTCCTGCTGTCTTTTTCTTTGCTCCTTTTCGCACGGAAAATCCGAAGCTTCCCAAGACTTTTCCAAGACCGAAATATTGTCCGTGGGAATAAGCCAAAAGCTTTGCCTTTTCCAGTTGCAAGCGTTTCTTTTCATCCAATAGGGAAGAGTCTACATGAACCGCCAAGATTTCCGCCAAAAACAGGTCGTGACTTCCCAGCTCCAATACCTGCTTTACTTTACATTCCATATTTACCGGGCACTCTGAAATCATGGGAACGGAAAGCATTTTCCCCTCTTCCGGATGCAAATGCAGTTTTTCCCACTTATTGATATCTCTTCCGGAACGTACACCGGCCTCATCCGTTTCCCGTACCAAATCTTCCGTAGGAAGATTTACTACAAACTCTCCGGTTTCCATCAACATAGCATGGGAGTACCGCTCCTTTCGAACGGAAATGGAGAGCATAGCCGGTGTGGAGCAGACTGTTCCTGCCCAGGCCACCGTAAGCATGTTGCTTTCCCCTTTTTTATTTTGACAAGTCACCAGCACAGGAGGCACCGGATACAGCATATTTCCGGGCTTCCACATTTCCTTGGCCATAGAGCTTCCTTTCTTCCAAAACAACACAATTTATTGTATCGAGATTAGGATGGAAATTCCTCTTTATACGATGGGGGGGATGCTCCAAATAGGGGCCCACAAAAGCCAGGAAAAAGCTGAGAATTGCCGCTCCGAACAATGCTGTCAGAACAAGTCCCACCACAATGGCGATCAACTGGGCTCTGGCAAAATTTCGAATATTCTTATTCTTCGTAGCTCCGAGACTCATGATAATCACCACAATAAGTCCTACCAGAGGAATCGCAAAAACCACCTGATACAGGAAGAAGTGAAGAGCCGGTACCACCTTAAGCTCCTCAGGCAGGTCTTCCTCGGAAATATCCCATGGGCCCGGCCTTCTTTCCAAAGTATCTCTGCTGTACTGTTTTTCCATGCTCTGCTGCTCTCCGCCTACAGTGCCGTTATTGTTCTCGTATCCCTGTTCTTCCATAGTGCCTCCTTTATACTGTCCTTTTCCAATCCTTCTCCAACCTTTTGTTTATACCATGAATCGGCTTTCGGTAGCAAGCAAAAGGCATTTCAAAACCATCGTTTGCTTTCTGAAATTGTGCATTATATAATAGAAAAAAACATTTGAAAGGAGAATTTGCTATGTCTTGTACAACAATTTTAGTTGGTAAGGATGCCAGCTACGACGGTTCCACTATGATCGCCCGTAATATGGATTCCGGTTCCGGAGAGTATACTCTGAAGAAAATGATTTCCGTTTCCGGAAAGAATCCTCCCAAGAAATACCGTTCCGTGCTGTCTCATGTGGAGATTCCTCTTCCGGACAAGGCACTGGATTACATTTGCTTCCCCAACGCCTTAAACGATAACGGTATCTGGGCAGGCGCCGGTACCAATAGTGCCAATGTCTCCGTTTCCGCTACAGAAACCATTACCAGTAACGAGCTGGTGCTGGCAGCGGATCCCTTGGTAGTGCTTCACAAGGAAGGCAGGGCAGAAATTCCCGGAGGCATCGGGGAAGAAGATATGGTAAGCTTGCTGCTGCCCTATATTCATTCCGCAAGAGAAGGAGTCCTTCGTCTCGGAGAGCTCTTGGAAAAGTACGGCACCTATGAAATGAATGGTATTGCCTTCTCCGACACGAAGGAAATCTGGTGGCTGGAAACCATCGGCGGACACCATTTCATCGCCAAAAGAGTTCCGGATGATTCCTATGTGATGATGGCCAACCAGCAAGGAATCGACTCCTTTGATTTAAAGGATGCCTTCGGAAAGCAGGAATCCCACATCTGCTCCAAGGATTTAAAGGAATTTATCGCAGAGCATCATTTGAATCTTTCCTATGAGGAAGAGTTCAATCCAAGAGACGCCTTCGGCAGTCACTCCGATGCGGACCATGTGTATAACACTCCCAGAACCTGGTATATGCTGAAGACCTTGAATCCCCACTGCTTCCGTTATGAAGGGGAAAATGCAGACTTCACCCCGGATTCCGATGACATCCCCTGGAGCATGGTGCCGGAGAAAAAGATTAGTCCCATGGATGTAAAATACGTGCTCTCCTCTCATTTCCAAGGCACCAAATATGATTGCTACGGAAAATACGGAGATACCGGCCATGTGGGGCAGTTCCGTCCCATCGGCATCGAGCGCACCTGCTTCCTGTCTCTCCACCAGAATAAAGAAGAAAAGATTAAGGACTTGGAGTGCATTACCTGGCTTGCCTTCGGAAGCAATGTCTTTAATGCCCTGATTCCCCTCTTCTCCTCCGTGGGAAAGATTCCCGCTTACTTCAGCACCACCAGGAAGGAAGTCAGCACCGACAGCTTTTATTGGAACAACCGGCTCATCGGCGCTTTGGCAAATGCTTCCTACGCCATCAGCCGTTTCCACGTGGAGCGCTATCAGAACTCCGTACAAGCCAAGTGCTATCAGCTGATTCTGGAGTGCAAGAAGGAAATTGCAAAGAAAAAGAGAAGTCAGGAAGAAATTCGAGCAATGCTGGAAGAATGCAATGAAAGATTGCCCGTTGTGCCAAGCAGGAGACCGCCGAGCTTTTGGACAAGGTATTGTTCGAAGCCAGTAGCGTGATGAAAAACTCCTATTCCCGCTCCGACGCTTAGAGGCACTGCCCCACGATAAGAGGAAACTCCCCATTATAGAAAGAGGTATATTTATGACAACATTGATTTCCGCGGAAGATACTTGGGCGCTATGGACTATTCTGTCCCTTAGCGTGGCCATCTCTATATACCTGGAACAAAAATATGTCTGGGCCAACAAGATTACCGGCTGTATCTTAGCCACAATCTTCACTTTGGTGCTGGCAAACCTGAACATCATCCCTACAGAATCACCGGTATATGATGCGGTATGGAGCTATGTAGTTCCCCTGGCGGTACCCCTGCTCCTCTTCAATGCCAACGTAAAGAAGATTTTAAAGGAATCCGGCAGAATGCTGGCCATCTACCTTCTGAGTAGTGCCGGAACTCTCTTGGGCGGCTTTGTTGCCTACTTTAGCTTGAAAAATGCTATCCCCAAGCTAAACGATATCATTCCCATGTTCGTAGGAACCTATACCGGCGGCGCGGTAAACTTCGTAGCCATGTCCGAACAATATGCTGTCCCGGGAAAAACCGTATCCGCTGCCATCGTTGCGGATAATCTTTTGATGGCGCTTTATGTTTTTGTTCTCATTTCCCTGCCTTCCATGGCCATCATCAAAAAGCTGTATAAGCAGCCCTATGAGGATGCTCTCTTGGCACAGTCCGAAGAGGACCGGGATAAAAACAAAACCATGGCTGCGAAGTTTTGGGGGGCAAAAAGCATTTCCCTAAAGGACATTGCCTTTGCGGTAGGCATTGCCTTTACCATCGTAACTGTTTCCACCAAACTCTCCGGAGTCATCAGCGGTTTCTTCTCCGGAAAAGACGCCTTCAGTCAGTTTATGGGCGGTTTCTTCGGGAACAAATACCTGCTGATTACCACCATTACCATGATGATTGCCTCTTTCTTCCCGAAGCAAATGTCTTCCGTGAAAGGCTCTCAGGAAATCGGTACCTTCCTGATTTACCTCTTCTTTGCGGTAATTGGTGCCCCTGCCTCCATTCTTTTGATTATTAAAGAATCTCCTCTGCTTTTGGTTCTGGCTTTGATTATGGTAGCGGTAAATATGATTATTTCCCTGATTTTCGGAAAAATCTTCAAGTTCTCCATCGAAGAAATCATCATTGCCTCCAATGCCAATATCGGCGGTCCCACAACAGCAGCGGCCATGGCGGTTTCCAAGGGCTGGACAGAGCTGATTATTCCGGGACTTCTGATCGGAACTCTAGGCTATGTGATTGGAAATTATCTGGGCATCTTTGTGGGAATGGTTTTGCATTAATTTTCTATTGCTAAACGTCCATGCATCTAAAGCGATACTTGCTATTACGAATACCCTAAACTTTTATTTTTTTCAAGTTTAGGGTATTTATCAATCAAACTTTTTCTATTTTTCCTATTCTTTTTCTTGCTCTACTTATTTCTGTGTTTTTTTATTCTGTTGTATCTGATTCTGTTGTATCTGATTCTGTTGTATCTAATTCTGATTTTTTCATATTCTTATCCCGTTTTTCTGTTGTTTGTCTCCTCCCTCTGTTGTAAAATAGTTCTGTTGTATTTTTTCTTGTTTGCTGATGAATTTTAAGCTATGAAGGAGGATTGCATGGCAGATTTTCAAGAAAATTACCTAGGAACAAATCGACAGGAGGAGCAGGAGCGGGTACGACAGCTGGCCGATGATCCTGATGTACAGGCACGACTCACAAAGATTCGCGGGGAAATGCAGGAAAATATTAAATGGAAAAATTATCTTATCGTTGCGGCCATCGTAGCCGGTTTACTGATTATTGTGTTTAAGTTATTCGGAATTTTGCTTGTAGGGCTCCTTTATTTTTTTGTCTATCGTCCGAAAAAAGAGCAAAGAAACGCTTACTTTGCAAAAGGCGGTAAGAATAACGATGATTTGTATGCGGAGGAATTCCTAAAGCCCATTCTTCAGAAAATCTTCCCAAAAGCAAATCTTGGACAAAGAGGAAGCCTGCCTCTACAGGCCATGAAAAAGGTAACGCCCAAATCAGAAAAATATGAGCCTTTCTTCTTCCTGTCTTTAGGAGATGAGCAGGATACTCGCATGTGTAATCTCTATTCTTCCCACACGGAAACCAGAATTGAGACCAGAGACGGAAAGGAATATGCAAAAAACGTTCAGGTGACAGACTTTGTCGGACAGGTATTTTCCATGCAGCTCCCCGTAAACTTTAACGGACAGCTTCGAGTAGTTCCTACCAAAAAAACTTTAGTTCTGAAACGAGAAGTACAGGATGCCTATCCCGGAGCCCTGCCCGGAGAGCAAAAAATTGATGTGGAAGATATTCAGCACAACGAAAACTTCAACATCTACTGTAGCGATGAGCTTTCCGCAAGAAAGTTCTTAAGCCCAAGAGTCTTGACCTGGTTTGACGAACACATTTCTCAAAACGGTCTTTGCGTCTATCTGGAGGGAAATAAGCTGTATATCTCCTTATATACCGATAACTTCATCTTCCCCACACCTCAGACTCCTGAAGAAGTAGACGGCCTGTCCATTGAGAAGGAATATAAGGAGCTTCGGAAGCAGCTGGATTTTCTTTTGGATTTTACGAAGGTATTCCAAAGCTAAAAGAAAAAGAGCCTTTTTAGGAAAGCCCATCAAAAAGACCGATAAACCCGCATAGCGATGGTTTATCGGTCTTTTTTCTTTGGGGGAACTTTCCTACTGTTCCATTCAAGAGCACCGTACTATATCAAGGACAGCATCAAGCTAATGCCATAGCCTGCAAAGATAAAGCCACCCATAGGAAAGGCATCTTTAATCTTTATTTTCTTTAGAAGCAGAAAGGGGATGAACGTAATCGCACAAAGAATAAAGGAGAAAAGAAGAATGATACAGGCTGCACTGATACCGGAATAAAAGGCAATGGCAGCATATAATTTCACATCTCCCATTCCCAGTCCCCCCTTTGATAGGAATACCATCAATAGAAGAAAGAGCAATAAAATAAACAGGGAACCTAAAGACTGGAAAAGGAATTCTTTCCACCCAAGGTGATAATACAAAATTTCAATGAGTCCTATCACTACCCCTGCCACCAGAAAAATCAGTACTAAGATATTCGGAATAATGTATTTTTCCCCGTCTACAATGGCCGCTACAGCCAAAATAAAATACAGCAAAGTCAGACGAAAGATAGCAAAACTATCTACTGCATTCTGTGCCGTAAAGTAGCCCAATACAGCGGAAAACAGAATAAACAATCCATACAATATATTTTTTGCCTTTTTATCGAAAATCGGATGGGTTTCCTTTTTATTTATCCCCCTATCCTCTTGCTGTTTTTGATGCCATACCAGCAAAATGTGGCTTAGCTTAATAGCTAACACAGAGAGAAGCAGATATAATACACCGATGCCTATTTTTAAAGCCATGTTTTCCCCTTTAATAGTCTTCCAATCCCCACAAATGAACCTTCACCTTCTGGGATAAGTCCAATGGTTCTGTTTTAAAAAGATTAAACCAAAACTTCATCTTGTACTTGGCAACAAGGGTTAAGTCGCCGTTATTGACTGTCCCGCTAAGCTCCATGTTCCCTACTACTCCCAATTTTTTTAATTTAGTATAAGCACTGAGTTTATTTCCATCCCCGGTAAAATAAGAATAAAATCTGTCTTCCAGCACGCCGGAAGACACTGTTTCATTCTTGTGCCAGCTTTCCGCAGAAGAAAAGCTCTTGTCTCGTACCACATAACGCTCAAATCTCTGTAAAATAGTGCTCACACTGGTATTCTCCAAGCTTATCTTTTCATTCCAATAAGGATCCAGACTCAGACTATTAGCCGTTTGCACCAAAGTATGCATCACTTGATTCTGCGCCGAAAACACAAAGAACACACCATTCAATGCCATAAATAAAAAGCAGAATATGGGCAAGATAATCGCCGCCTCTAGGGTAACGGAAGCTCTTTCTCTAAGAAGCGTCTCTTTAAGATTGTTTTCAACGGTATCTTCAACGTGATTTCGATTGCTCTTCATTTTATCGTTTTCCTCTTTTCCCATCATGAGTCCTCTCCAAAAGAAGTAACCAAACCGAACAAATCCTTTCCAAGACTAATAAAGGAATCTATCACTCCTGCGACCTTGGACAGATCACTTACCTTGTTATTGGCATACTGGCTAAAATGAACCGTATTGACGTAATGAAGCACATCCAGGGTTGAGGCAACTGCCACTACTTTTACTTTGTTGGATTCTTTTAAGCCGACTTTCTCCAACAAGGGTGCAAAAAGAAAATCAAAGCGTTTTTCCGCTTCCAGTATATAATGGCATCGTCCAAGATCATCCGGAACTCTCTTTACCCTTACCGTTTCCTTACCGCCACCATTTCCGCCACTGTACTTCGTAAGCCTAAATCCTAAAAAACTACTTGCTTTCTCATTTCCGTGTATGAGAAGATTCATTTGTTTCATGCTAAGATAGCGATACAAGCCTATATTTTCAATATCTTGCACCGTTATCTCCTCTTTGTATTCCAAGCCTTCGTATTTATAATTCTCTGCTACTCTCACTACCGCCGCATTACAGGCTGCTGTAAACATGTTTCGCTGATACAAATGAACGGATAAGGCCAAAAAAAACATAAGAATAAAGATAGAAAATATCATTCCTATCCCCCATTCCAGCATTATGGTTCCCTCTTCACTTCGAACATCCATAACTCACCTCTTTTGTTCCCATTGTTTACATTACTATTTAGAAAAAACCGATGCCATAGCCTTTGCTTCCTGACTTAAGTCTTTTAGATAGAGAGCCGCTTTTTCCACCGACCACTCACTCAGCTTCTTCTTGGTGTCCGGCACCGGAAACATATATTCATTGGTATATTTGCTGATGTAAAGCTTATTTCCCTTTAGATAGGCACAAAGTCCCTGATCTGAAATCTGCTCATCAAACCAAGCCAGAACACTTGGACTTAAGAACTTTCGGGCAGTAATTTCATCCGTACAGTAAATGTTATAATTCTCATTGTGCCGCACATCCTCCACATCAATCTTCTGCTCTCCCTCTAAGGCTCCTGCATATTTTCCCTGGGTCTCTATATTCAGATGCGCAAGCTGCTTTGTAGGCACAATCCGTACATGCCCTTGATAAACTTCCGTCAGAGTTAGAGCATACAAAATACCCTGGAAATCCGTCACTTTCTTAATTCGTTTTTCATCTCCACTCTTGTACTCTTCTTCATGCCAGGTATACAAATTACAAACACTAAGGTTTCGTTCATCATGAAATTTCAGTGCATAGAATTGATTATACTTCTCTGACTTGGGAACCGCATATTTTACATCCTCTATAGGCTCTTCTCCCCAGGAGTGAATCTTAGCCTTCGGAAGTATTGCCCCCAGTATCAGATTAAGAATCTGTTCTGTATAGATATCATCCAAATCGATATCACTTTTGCTCTTAAAAAAGGGGATGATGATTAAGACAAACAGCAGGACTACTGCCAAAGGAAAGCCTGCACGACGAGGCAGATAGCACAACACGAAGAGACAAATTAGTCCCTTGGCAGCCATGTCTACACCTTGCCTGTCTCTTTTTACAAGTTCGTCTTTTATCAGTTTATAGTTTTTTTTAAACTCTTCAGTGCGTTTAAGTTCCTTTAATTTCTCTACTTCTTCAGCTGTTAATGCCATTTTCCTATTTTCTCCTTTAAAATTGTACTTCCGTGAATGCTTTCACCTCTGATGCAATTTATTGGCCTTCCCTTATTTCTCCTCTATCTTACATCGATAACTGATAAAAAATACCCACCGTATCTCTAATCTCTTGATTCAACTCTTTAAGGCTGAGTGCTGCTTTTTCTACTGACCATGCATCCAGCATTTTCTGTGTATATGGCACCTGGAACAGATAGTGATCCTGATATACTGAAATAAACAGCTTATTTTCTTTCAAATATAATGATAATCCTTGCTTCGAAATCTGTTGATCAAACCAAGCTAAAACACTGGGATTAAGAAATTTTCTGGCAGATACCTCATCAGTACAGTAAATATTAAAATTTTCATTATGTAAAACATCCTCTACATCTATTTTTCTTTCACCTTCCAATGCTTCAAGATATCTTCCTTGGATTTCTTTTTTTAAGAATTTTGATTTCTTGGTTGGAACAACTCGTAACTGACCTGCATAAGAATGGGGTAATATCAGTCCATATAATAGTCCTCGAAAATCAGTGACTTCTCTAGGATTTGTGTCATGTTCACTATTCTTCACTTCATGCCATGCTCGCAGGTCACAAACTTTAAGGCATCTGTCATCATTATATTTAAACATCCATCCTAGGGCATAATAATAAGAATCGGGAACTACTTTTATATATTCGTTAAGTACGAAGTCACCTTTAACGCATATTTCTGCATTCGGATCAAGGATTTGCAAAATTGAATTTAAGATACCGAGAGCATATGTATCGACTAAACTGCTCTTCTTCTCTTCCTTCAGCACAGCATATGTCATAAAAATAATAAAAGCAAAGAAACTCAGATAAATCCCCAATGGAAAAAATTTCACAAGAAGAAATAAGCAAAATAAAACCTTTAAACGAAAATACAGCTTTTTTCTTTCTTCAAGTCCGATTTCCTCTTTAATTTGTTTATAAGCTTTTTAAAAAAATTTATCTGATTTCTTAAATTCTATTAATCTTTCTTTTTTTCTTCACTTGTTAAGTGAATACAATCTTTTTCCATCAACTTTCTCCGACTTTCCGATATATACTTTAAATTTTTTAATAATACTATTCTCTAATACCCAAGCGTTTTCGTACAATCAAGTTTAAACCCGCCAGTACTTTTTGTAATGGGCACAAATTCATTTAATTGATACTCTGTGGTAGCGGTAATTCCGGTATAAGCTTTACTCAAATGATAATCCGTTTTTTCCTTATACTTTTCCTTTGCCTCCAATTGCACAAGATTTTGTAAACGCATAAGATACTGATCTTGATTTGTTCCTAAAAGCATCAAATACAAACAATGCTCCCCGTAGTCCGCCTTCAGAAAGCCTTGCTCATCTTTTAAGCCCATAGCCTCTGTGGGTTTTTTGAAATCTTTATTTTTTTCTTTCTTACCCCCACCATCCTTTCCGCCGGAGGAATCATTCCCTCCGGTCTTTCCGGAACTGTCACCATCTGAGTTATTTGTACTTGATGAGTCACCGGTACCGGAGGAGTCATTGGTCCCGGAAGAGTCACTGGCATTATCCGAGGAGCTTTGCGTTTCTTTACTGCTGTTTTTGGATTTTTCGCCAAGCCCTCTGTCTTTTCTTTAATCTTACCCTGTAAAGCATCACTTATGCCGGTGCATTGTAACAGGTCATTGAGTAAATCCGGAAGTCCGGCGGTAGACATATAGGCTTTTAGCTTAATAAAACTAACGGATTGTTTGTTGACCAGAAGAATCATATCAATAAAAGCCTCTATTATAAGAAGGATTACAAAAAATAGCGCTATAAAGGGACCTGTAATGCTTGATGCCTGAAGCCAATCTGATTCTGCAATAGCAGGAAGATTCGTGAGTAATCTTAACAAGAAGATATTAAAGAATGTACCTACCTGCGCTCCTTTTTCCGAGTTGGAACCGGTAAATAGATACTCTAATTCTGCTCCCTTGTATAATTTATCGCTTCCGCCTGCATTGTCCATCTTGGGATAATTCCAAAAATCTCCGTCTAAGAAGCCTATGTTATAGGTGCCGCCGGCCATTTCAAAAATATTGCTATAATCATATCCCGTTAAAGTGGATCCATCACTGTAATTGGTTCTGTTAGGCATGTTGTAGACACCGTAACCATAGAGAAGATAGTTCTTCCCCAGGTTTTCTTTGAACATAAGAAGTCGACCAAGATTTTGGAGTCTGCTACTTGCCCAATCATATATGCCCTTGAAAAAAGTAACCATGCTGGTCAAATAAGACCCAAGGGCTTTCAAAATTCCCAAAAAATCCGCTCCGCTTACCGCCGTAATGAAGTCGGTGATAGAAGAGAGCAAATTCACAATACTGTCTGTCATTTCTGCTGTTCCCAAGTCCAGTACACCGCTTTGATTAATCAGTTCATTGGGATCCAAATTAGAATCTAAGGAACCGTCATACAAAATTTTTACCCCCAAAATCTCATACAACAAATCCTTAAGCTGTGTTGCAATATCAACGCTGTCATCAGAGCCTTTAATGATGTTTTGTAAATCTCCATATAAAGCAGCTGTTCTTTGGTCCACGTCCTCTATTTCCGATAGAACTACATAGCCCTCGATTTTTTCATCTTTTTCAGCAGAGTAAGACTCCAGTTTTTTCGCCTGTTCTTCTAATTTTCCATCATCTTCTTTTCCGTCATTGTATAATTCCTTTTGATAGGAATCTAAACTGTTTTGCACCTGATTATTGATTTCATGATAGGTCACAAACAAAGGATCCTGTAACGTATCCACATCATGTTTATTCTTTTCATATTCTTGGGCATTACTAAGCAGTTCATCCGCTGCTTTTCTAAACGATTCCTGGTTCTTTACAAAATCTCTCTCCTTCTCTTTTAAAGAAGAAAGCTTCTCTTTTAGATCTTTGGTAGCTGTACCAAAGGCTCCGGCTTTACTGTTTACATCACTAATGTAGGAATCTAAAGAAATATCCTCACCATTATCCTTCTTGCTTCTTGCCTCTTCCAGCGCTTGATAAGCATCATCATAGGCCTTTCTTGCTTCTTTATACTTTGTTAAAGACTCTCCGTATTTCTTTGCTTCATCGGAGTATTCTTTTAAAGATTTTGCCATATTAATGGCGGAATCGGTAATATCAATGGCGTTCTTTCCGCCATCCATCACATTTTTACATACCTTCAGGGAATCTAAGTTATAGAAGTTAGATAATAAATCTTCTATGTTTAAACCTTCCACCAAAGTATTGATAGGTACGGAAAGCTCACTGTATTCATACACTTCCTGTCTTAATGCCAAAGGTTCAATAAGCGAATTTTTTCCTTCTGCCGATCCTCCCGCTAAGCTAATAGCCTTTCCGAAACCTTGGACGTTCGCTTCCAGATAGCTTTGATAACGAGAATCCAAAGACTCTTTCTGATCCTGTCTTACCGCCATAAAGCCGAAACGTTCATCCAAGTAGGGGTCATAATGGGCAAGAGCAGAAAAAATAGAGCTTCCCATCAGCTCTTCAATAATAGCTTGTGCGCTTTGTATTCTGGCATATTCCACGAAAATCAAAGTACACATCAACAAAGGGGAAACGGTTAACGCCAAAAAAATGGAAATCATTCCCTTTCCGCCATTGACATGAGAATACAAAAAACGCTTCAGTTTTTTATGAATTCCTAAAAATAACTTTTTCATCTGCCCTCCCTTGCAAAACCGAATCTATAACGACAGTAAAATTACTCTATACCTTTATCCTTTTGTTTTTCTAGTTTTTCTCTCATTTGCAAAGGAAGGAATCGTACTTTTCCCGCTGAGCAGAGAATCTCCGGATAAGTTACCGGTCTTTTTGCATTTTGTCTCGTCTTTACGCCCTTAAGATAAAACTGTTACTCTTCTGTGCCTATACAACTACATAAGCTTAAACAATTTATTATCGCTCTTTATTCTATCCGAAAGACTCTTTTTTTCAATAATTTTTATTAAATTAACTATATTTTTTTAATTTATAATTAATAGAATTAAAGTTATTTATGCATCTGCAAATTTCCTGTAAAAAAACAAAAAGGAGAAGACGTAATCAAACAACTTCTCCTCTTTCTAAGCTATTGTTTTGTATACTTTTCGTAGCTATTTTAATTTTTCATTCTCCCCTGTTTCACCATCCAACCGTCCACCTAAAGATTCATTATCCATTTCTTTGAGTTTTCTCTCGATTTCTTCAATAGTCGGCAGGCTACTCTGATATTCCGATTCCAGTAACTTCGTGATTTCATATTTACTTATCCCTATAGGTTGAGAAATCTGCTCTAAAGAATATTCGCAAACCACATCATTTTTATCTTTGCATATCAAAAGTCCAATCGTAGCATTGTCTATATCTGTTTTTAGCTCCTTATTCACTGCTGTTACGTAAAAATTAAGCTGTCCTAAATGCTCTGGTCTAAATTTTTCTGTTTTTAATTCAATCACTACGTAAGAGTGGAGTTTCAAATTGTAAAATAACAAATCGATATAAAAATCATCTCCATTAATATTAATATGATATTCTTTTCCAACGTAGGCAAAGCCCTCTCCAAGTTCTAGCAAAAAGTCGGAAATTTTTTCAACCAGTTCTTTTTGCAATTCCCTTTCGTCATACCCTTCGCGTATAGTTAGAAAGTCAAAATTATAAGGATCTTTTAACGTCTGTCTGGCTAGGTCTGATTGTATGCCAGGTAGTCTTTTTTCAAAATTACTTATGGACTTACCTTCTCTGAAATACAGGCCGCTTTCCATTTGATGAACAAGTACATTCCTGCTCCATCCATTCTCAATGGTCTTATTAACATAAAAGATGGCTTCTTCTATATTCTTGCACTGGTTAATGATTCGTTGATTATGCCCCCATGGTATTTGTTTGACGCAATGAATTACTCTTTCATCAAATTGGGCTACAGCTTGTAGCCCTTTAGAGCTACTTTCATCAATTTACTTTTGGCTACACCCTGTAGCCCTTTTCTATAGAAGGAATACCATCTTCTAATATACTTTACATTCGTTTGGGAAAAGCCTTTCATGTTTGGGAACTCTTTTTGCAGATCTTCTGCTAACAATTTTATAAAAGAATCTCCCCATGAATGTTTTTCTTGCGTTTTTACAATATATTCTCCTAGAGCCCAATACAAATCTAATAATTCATAATTTACTTTTATGGCAGCTTTAAGTTGGCTACTTTTCACTTTCTCTTTGAACTCTGACAATAACTTTTTATAGTCCTTATCGTTTGTGATTGATGACTCTTTGTTCTGCAAAAGTATACCTCCTTACTCAAGCTACTATGTACTGTTTTGAGTTATTTTATCACCATTCCATAGTCATTACTATATCAATAATTAATCTTATATCTTTATGGCATGCTTTTAATGAATTATTCCATATGTTCTTCGAAAGGTTTGCTATACCATTTTAAAGATTAATGAAACGAAATGGCGCAAGCTTCACCTGCAATACTCAATAAAACCAAAAAAGCACCCAAACCCTAAGGGTCTGAGCGCTTTCCTCTTGTAGACAGATACCGCATAGATAGCTTATTCTTATTTCACCTTTTATTTCTTCGTCAGATACTTACGAATATCCAAGGATGCGGCAATGAAGATTACGATACCGATGGCGATGTACTGTGCGTTGGGGCTTACACCGAGGTACTGTAATGCGGTCTTTAAAAGTTCCAAAACCGCCACACCGATAAAGGCACTGGATACCTTTCCTCGTCCACCGGTTACGGATACACCGCCCAGAGCACAGGCAGCGATAGCCTCCATCTCATAACCAAGTCCTGTATTTACGGATGCTCCTCCTGCCTTTGCACCAAGCATATAGCCTGCCATGCCGTAGAATGCTGCCGCCTTTGCATAAATCATCACCAATGTAAGATTTACGGGAACTCCGGCAACCTCTGCCGCCTGTGGGTTTCCGCCGATAGCATACATATATTTTCCATGTCTGGTCATATTGAAGATGAACCAGGTCAAAGCCGCCATCAAAAGAGCAATCCAGATTAAGTAGCTTAAGCCCAAGAATTTCCGGTGGAGAAAACGGTGTAGGACTCAATATAGCCTCCCAAAGGAGTTGCATTGGTGTAGAGAAGACCTAAACCGTAGATGATTTCCATCATTGCCAGGGTAGCAATGAAGGGAGGTACGGAAAGGTAAGCAATAAACCAACCGGTGATGGTGCCGAAGAGGGCACAAATCAGCATTACCAGGAACAATACCACGAAGGGATTCATCGGGCTAATCTTAAGTAAAATTCCATTTCCCATGGATGCCCAGGGTTCAGACTGGAAGAAGCGTCCGGAATAGTTCGCCTTCTGCAAAAGCGTTCCTGCTAAACAGGCACCAAATCCAATCATTCGTCCTGCGGAAAGGTCACAACCTGCGGTAATAACGCAGCCCGCAATTCCTAAGGCAATCACTAAGCGGTAGGACATATTGGCCAAAAGATTCATTCCGTTGTCCGCTGTCAAAAAGTTCTTTGTGGTCAATCCTGTATAAATTACCAGGATAAACATAACGATAATAACCCCGTTATTAATCAGAAAATCCGTTAATTTTTGTTTTTGTGTCTTTTCCATTTTCTTTCCCCCTAAAACATCGTAGCAAAGTTCATTACATTTTCCTGGGTCATTTCTTCCTGCTGATTCAGCTCTCCGGTGAGCTTTCCGTTACACATTACGCAGATACGGTCCGCCATACCCAGAAGCTCCGGCATTTCCGAAGAAATCATAATGATCGCCTTGCCCTGTTTTGCCAACTCTTCCATGATTTCATAAATCTCATGCTTGCCCCGATATCTATACCTCTGGTGGGCTCATCCATAATCAGAATATCCGGGTCCTTGGCCAGCCAGCGGGAAATGATTACCTTCTGCTGGTTTCCTCCGGAAAGATTTCCGATATGCTCTTTCATGCTGGGGGTCTTGATGGACAGACGCTTGATATTGTCATCCACCACCTTGTTAATGGAAGGATGGTCCAGCATAATTCCTGCCTTTAAATACTTATTATAAATCGAAACACCCACATTGTCCTTGATGGAGAGACAGCCGAAAATACCGTTTCCCCGGCGATCCTCGGTAATCATACCGATACCCGCATCCATAGCATCTCTAGGGCGTTTAATATTCACTTCTTTACCGTGAACCTTGATGGTTCCCTTTGCCAAATGACGGATACCGAAGATTCCTTCCATCAGCTCCGTTCTTTGGGCACCTACCAGTCCGCCGAAGCCCAGAATCTCGCCCTTTTTGATGGAGAAAGAAACTCCCCGGAAGGATTTTTCATGGATAGAGGTTAAATCCTCCACCTCCATAATGGTTTCTCCGATGCTGTGATGATGCTCCGGATAAATATTGCTTAACTCTCTACCTACCATCTTGGCAATAATCTGCTCGGTGGTCATCTCCTCTGCGGGCCAGGTTCCTACATAGGTTCCGTCACGCATGATGGTGATATCATCGGAAATCCGCTTGATTTCATCCATCTTATGGGAAATGTAAATCATGGCTACGCCCTTCTTCTTCAAGTCTCCCATAACCTTAAAGAGGAATTCTACTTCCTTATCGGAAAGAGAAGAGGTAGGCTCGTCAAAGATAATGACCTTGGCATCGTGGGAAACCGCCTTGGCAATCTCCACCATTTGCATCTGTCCGATGGATAAGGAGGACAAAGGCGCCTTCACATTGTAAGATAAACCAAGCTCGGACAACCACTTCTCCGTATCCTGATTCATCTTCTTATGGTCGATCATCTGAATCGGTCCCAGCTTTTTCACCGGGAAACGTCCCAGATACATATTTCCGATACGGAACGAGCCAGTACCGGCTGCAGTTCCTGATGCACCATGGCTACACCGTGCAGCATTGCATCATCAGGATTGTTGATTTCCACTTTATTTCCATCCAGATAAATCTCTCCCTGATCCATCTTGTAAATGCCGAACAGGCACTTCATCAGGGTAGATTTTCCGGCTCCATTTTCTCCCATTAAGGCATGCACCGTTCCGGGACGAACGGACAGCTGCACCTGGTCTAGGGCCTTTACACCCGGAAATGATTTGGAGATATTTTTCATTTCTAACTTATACTCTGCCATTTCCTCCTCCATTTCTTCACACTACTCTCAGAATGAAAAACAATCGGGGAGGCAAATACACAATGCATCTGCACTCCCCAAATTCGTTCTGTATTGGGAAAATGTTTTCTGCTCCTATTTCTTTAGCAAATCTCCATTTTCCTGAAAATCCATGCTTTGAAAAAGTTTTCCTGCAAATCTTATTACTTTAAGAGATTTAATACGTCCTGTGCGTTGTCCTTGGTAACCTTTACATAGTCACAACCGATGTAGTGGTCATTTCCCTTACCGCTAAGGTAGTTGATTGCTGCATCTCCTGCTGCGTGAGACTGTGTAAGGAAGTCGTTAAATACGGTTCCGGTCTGTGTTCCTGCCAATACGTTCTGGCAAGCCTCCTCAAGAGCGTCTACACCTACCAGGTAAATATCCTTTCCAACGATTCTTCCTGCTGCCTGAATAGCCTGTAATGCACCAAGAGCCATGGAGTCGTTGTTACAGAAAACAACCTCGATATCCTTACCGTTCTTTGCCAATGCGTTAGCAACCAAAGACTGTGCAAGAGCCTGATCCCAGTTACCAACCTGCTCGTCTAACTTGTTTACTTCCATGCCGGCATCCTGTAATGCCTTAACGGAGAACTCTGTTCTATACTGTGCATCGATATTCTCAGGGTCACCCTTGATCATGATGTAGTCAACTTTTCCGTTACCGTTCATATCCAGCTTATCCATTCCAACGGAAGCGATAATCTCTCCCTGGAAGGTGCCGGACTGACGAGCATCACATCCTACATAGGTTACATCCCAGTTCTTCTCTTCCCATCTCTTCTCTTCGTCCTGATCCGGCTCTCTGTTGATGTAAACCAATGGAATTCCGGCAGCCTGTACCTTATCGGTGATGGTAGCAGCAGAGGAAGAGTTAACAGGGTTAACAATCAAAACGTCTACCTTATCGGTGATGAAGTTCTCGATCTGGTTGGTCTGTGTAGCCTGGTCATTAGCACCGTCCATAATCTTGATGTTCTCTTTCTTGAATCCCTTGGATACAAGATAATTTTCCAGCTCTGTACGGAAGAGAGTCATGAAGTTATCAGAGAACTGATAGATACATACGCCAACCTTCTTGTCGCTGAAGTCTCCGCTCATTTCTTCTACAGCGGCCTTGGTTCCTTCCATCGCCTTCTCTGTTGCCTTTGCACTTTCCTTCTGCTCAGCAGCTGCGGTAGTTGTCTTTCCGGCATTGCTGCTGCCACATGCAGCTAACATAGATACGGCCAATGCGGATACTGTCAAAGTGCTTAAAATTCTTTTCATTTTTTCCTCCTGTTCGAAATAACTTTCGACTATGTTTAATAACAAGGAGGATTATAGCTTTTCTTTTTTTAAAAAATAGAGTTTTTCTTCTTTCATTCTTAGAATTTTTTTAGAATTCGGAAGTTTGGTGTTTTTTTCTACAAAAAGAAACAGTTTTCTATGCAATACAGGTCTGAAAGGGGGCACGCTCTCGCTAACTTCGCTCCTCTTCAATATTTTTACTGTCCGATAAAATGTATAGAGGTCTATCCTTCAGTTCTTCAAACAAAATGGCGATGTATTCTCCGATAATTCCGATGACGAAAAAGAGTACCGCAAACATAAAGCAAAGCACCACCACGATGGTGGCGTAGCCGGAGGGGGCGCCCTTTCTGGTTAAAAGGGTGTATATCAAAAGTACGGTTCCCAGTCCGCCGCTGCAAATGGCTGCAAAAATCCCCAGCTGTAAGGGAAGGTTGGAAAAGGTAAAGAGGGTGTTTTTGGAAAACTCGGAACTTTGACACCTAAAATAACATAAACAGTATCGAGAGGCTTGAAAAGCCTTTATTTTTTTGCACAAACTTATGTTCTTTGTATTGCGTCTTGTTACGTATTGTGTTATAATAAAGTTAATTTTAAAGGAGGTGCCTATGAGACTTAGAGCCACTAAATCTGCTCACTCAGTTTCTTACTCTGTTATTAAATCTGCTTATATCAATAAAAAAACGTACGACTGTAACCGTCGAAAAAAACTGGGAAACGAAAAAGAAATCTGTAAAAAAACATGGTGTTTCTGATGCTCTTGCATGGGCAAAAGAATACGTCGCCAATTTAAATAAGAATGCTGAAATGAATAAACCTATTGAGATCTCGTTTGATCCCTCAATTCCTCTCACTCAGAACGATCAGAGGCTCTTCAATGGAGGCTATCTTTTCCTACAGGATATTTATTTTTCAGTTGGGTTTTTGATAAGATTTTGCAAAGCTATTGCCAGAAAGCATGGATTTAAGTACAACCTCAATTCAATTCTTTCAAGGCTGCTCTTTTACAAGAATCCTTTATCCTTCTTCAAAACTATCTTCCTTCGCTCTTTCTTCAAGATTTATAGAAAAAAACCGGATTTTTTTCTCGAAGATATTTACCGTTCCCTATCCATCATTAATGAAGAGTCGGATTACATTCAGTCCACACTTTATCGGAACAGCTTAAAGATTTCAAAAAGAAAAAAACCGGAGTGATTTACTATGACTGCACCAACTACTTTTTTTGAGCTTGAGCAAAGCAGATGGATTAAAAACAGTATGGAGCCTCTAAAGAAAACCGGCCTCTTCCCATTGTTCAGATGGGACTTTTTTTATGGACAGTGACGGTATTCCTCTTGCCTTCAGTGTCAATCCCAGCAACACCAATGAACAAACGACAATGGTTCCTTTGGAAAAAAAGCTTCTTGAAGATTTTTTTCCTTGTCTAGACTGGTCGTATGTACGGATGCAGGGTCTTTCAGCCTTATCCAACCGCAAATATAACTCAAGGGGAATCGTGGTTTTATCACAACACAATCCATAAAGAAGTTAAAAAGGATTTCTGAAAGAATGGTGTCTCGATTCTAAAGACTGGCGTCTAAAAGGCAGTATGCAAAAGTATGACATTTCCGAACTGGACGAAGAAAAAGACAGAGAAAAAATCTTTTACAAAGAACGGTGGATAAATGAAAATGGACTTGAACAACATCTGATTGTATCCTATTCCATCAAATACAGGGATTATCTAAGGTACGTTCGGAGCGGACAAATCAATCGTGCCCAAAACCTTATTACCAATAATCCCAAAGAAATAGACCACAACCGCCAAACCGATTTCAAACGGTTTGTTAAAAAGAACAGTGTCACGCCGGAGGGGGAGCTGGCCGAGCAGAGCTTTTTAGAACTCAATGAAGATGTCATCCGAAAAGAAGAACAGTATGACGGTTTCTACGCTGTATGCACTAACTTGGAAGATGATGCTTCAGCTATCATTGAAGTAAACAAACAACGCTGGCAAATCGAGGAATGCTTTCGCATTATGAAAAGTGAATTCAAAGCACGGCCGGTATACCTTCACAGAGATGATAGGATTAAGGCACACTTTATGATTTGCTTCCTTTCATTAATTCTCTACAGATACCTGGATAAACAACTTGGAAGCAAGTATTCATGCGAAAAGCTGTTACGTGGTCTAAAAGATATGAACTTTCTAAAGATTGAAGGCAGAGGATTTATCCCGACATATACAAAAACAGAATTTACAGACGATCTAGAAAAAGCCTTTGGAATTAATACTTCTATGCAGATAGTCACTATAGAAAAAATGAGAAATATTTGCCATCAGACTAAAAAAATAAAAAAATCTGTACGCATATCTGATAACAAAGAAAAAGCACTGTAAACCGCTTGATTTCAACGATTACAGGGCTTTTTTTACTATGTAGACTGTCAAAATCGGGATTATAGCTTTTCTTTTTTTAAAAAAAAATAGAGTTTTCTTCTTTCATTCTTAGAATTTTTTAGAATTCGGAAGTTTGGTGTTTTTCTACAAAAGAAACAGTTTTCTATGCAATACAGGTCTGAAAGGGGGCACGCTCTCGCTAACTTCGCTCCTCTTCAATATTTTTACTGTCCGATAAAATGTATAGAGGTCTATCCTTCAGTTCTTCAAACAAAATGGCGATGTATTCTCCGATAATTCCGATGACGAAAAAGAGTACCGCAAACATAAAGCAAAGCACCACCACGATGGTGGCGTAGCCGGAGGGGGCGCCCTTTCTGGTTAAAAGGGTGTATATCAAAAGTACGGTTCCCAGTCCGCCGCTGCAAATGGCTGCAAAAATCCCCAGCTGTAAGGGAAGGTTGGAAAAGGTAAAGAGGGTGTTTTTGGAAAACTGCCAAGCTTACTCAGAGAATAATGACTTTGCCCCGCCTGTCTTGCCGCCGCCTCATAGCGAATGCTGGTTTTGGGAAAGCCCACGGACTGAACAAAGCCCCGAAGATAACGGACCTTTTCCCGATAGTGCTTCTTTAAAACCTCCTGTACCTTCTTGGAAATGCCGAAGAAGTCGGAGGCATTTTCCTCAAAATGCACCGGAGAAACATGGTTTAAAATCCAGTAAAACAGGGCGGAGGTAACATTTTTCACAAGGCCTGCGGAAGGATTCTTGGTGCGCACCATGGACACCACCTGATAGCCCTCCTCCGACTTTTTCAGCATTTCCGAAATCAACTCGGGAGGATGCTGTAAATCCGCATCCATAAAAACCAGGAAATCTCCCTTGGCATGGTCCAGGCCTGCGGTCATAGCCGCCTCATGGCCGAAGTTCCGGGAAAAGGACAGTACCCGCACATGCTCTCTGTCTCTTTCCGCAAAATCCTCTAAAAGAATGGCACTTTTATCCTGAGAGCCGTCATTGACAAAGACAATTTCATAGCCATAGCCCAGCTCCTGTAATTTTTCACAAGACTGACTGCAATGCTGGTAAAACTGCTCCAAGCTGTCTTCCTCGTTATATACGGAAACAATAACACTACAAATCTTTTCCAAGTTCATCCCTTCTCTCTAAAACAATCCCTCATTGAAATGATTTTTCTTGAGCTCCTTATCCGTCCTAACTTTTTAGTCATCTTTGTTCAACGACTTTAGCAAGATCTTCTTCCCTTCACCGTCTTAAATCATTTCCTCGTGGCTAGGTACCTGATCTTCTTTCTTCGGGGGCGTCATATAATCCCCGTAAAGCATATTCAGCACACTGTCATAGTCTGCCGGCACCGGAAATTCCTTTCCGGCAAAGGGCTTATACTGCACCGGCTCCTCCCAGCTGTATTGCACTTTACAATACTGAAAGTCCGGCTGGTAGTTGGAAAAATACAGGAAATCCTCTCCTTTTCTTTGGCTCTTTTCTCTTCTTGCTCCCTGAGCCCATCTGTTCTGTAAGGAAAAAAGAAGGGGCAGAGGAAAGCATTTTCCCAAAGTGGCAAGAACTGCCACAAAGAGCTTTGCCATTGGAGAATACTTCTGAAAATCCAGCTTCCTACGATGTCCCATAGCCAGGCCGAAGATCATCTGCTGTCGAAAACGATACAGCTTGTCTAAAAGAGCATTTCTCGGGCAGTCATCCAAAATAAAGCAGTCCACCCAAAGGTGATTCAGCTTTCCTTCATAAAAGGCATCCTCTTCCCCTTCGACTTCCCGTCTTTTGCTGTTAAGATTCACCACACGGGGCACAAAGTCGTAAAAGGAACGACCGTTTCTATAGCTGTTAGGCATCAGTAGGGCAAAGTTTTCCGAAAGTTCTTCCTTCGCCACCTTTTCAAACTTTTCCCATTCCTCCCGCAAAAAGCAAAGATCCACATCATCATCCCAGGGGATAAAGCCTTCATGGCGAATGGCTCCCAGCAGAGTTCCGGAATCTAAGCGGTAGCTGATTTTATGTTTTTCACAAATGCGGTGAATCTCCTCCAAAATGGCGAAGCCCCGCCTCTGCTTTTCCGTTAAATCCATACCCTACCCTTTCTACGGTTCTACCCTAAAATATCTTTTTCTAAAACTGATTTCCTCTTAAACAGCCTTACTCTTAAGCAGATTTTCTTCTAAACAGATTTGCGCTGAACATGCAAAGACTGATTCGTCCTAGTCTTCCGAGGCAAAGGCCAAAACCTGTGCTTCGGAAAACTTCCGTAAGTCCTCTCCTCTGTGCCATGCCTTGTACCAATCCACGGTTTTCTCCACCGCTTCCTTCACGGTATAACGGGGCTGCCAGCCAAAGACCTTCTTTAGCTTCTCCGTGCTCAACTGTAAAAATCCGGCTTCATGGGGGGCATTGGGCTCTGCCTGATTCTCCCAACTTGCGTTCTCTCCCCAGAACTCCACGAAAAGCTCTGTCAAGGCTCCTGTAGTAATGGCATCGGAAAGCTCCGGTCCCACATTGTAATAGCCCGCAAATTGCTTTCCCTCTTCCCCTGCCTGTCTTGCCACAATTTCCAGATAGACAAAAAGCGGCTCCAAGACATGCTCATAAGGGCGGACAGAATAGGGATTTCGAATGCCGATAGGCTCTCCCTTAATGCTTTTTCGTACACAGTCCGGAATAATACGATCCTTGGCAAAATCCCCTCCACCGATGACATTTCCGGCTCTTGCGGTGGAAATTCGCGGAAGAAAGCTTTTGCCTTTCCCGTAGGCGGAATCCTCGGAAAAGAAGGACTTCTGGTAACTATGGGTTACCAGCTCCGAGCAGGACTTGGAGTTGGAATAGGGATCGTGCCCGTCCAGCTTCTCCTCCTCCATAAAGGCGTGTCCCTCCTGATCCGGATTCTCGTAAACCTTGTCCGTAGTAACATTTAAAAGGGAACGAACAGAGGGACAATGCCGTACCGCTTCCAAAAGATTCACCGTTCCCATCACATTGGTCTCGTAGGTTTCTCTGGGGAACAGATAGGATTCCCGCACCAGAGGCTGCGCCGCCAAGTGAAAAACCAATTCCGGCTCCGCCTCCTGCATCGCCTTCCTTAAATGGTCATAATCCCGCACATCTCCCTCGATAGAATGCATTCCTTTTTCTAAATTCAAGAGGGAGAACAAGGCTCCCGGCTCTTCCTTTAGGGCATAGCCGGTGCATTTCGCTCCCATCATTTGCAAAATCAAACTAAGCCACGCCCCTTTAAAACCGGTGTGGCCTGTTAAAAATACTTTCTTCCCTTGATAAAAGGCTTTTAATTCTTGAAAATGCATTTGCCCCCTACTTCCTTAAAGCTAAGACTTCCTCTGTGGTTTACTGATTTTACATAACGGCGGACAGCGCAATTAGCGGCTGCAAAATGACTTCCACCGTTTTTTAACTTGGCAAAAACTTCTTTGCTACCAACGCTTCCAGGGCGCCTTGCCGCTTGCCCACAGCTCTTCCAAAAGCTTCTTCTCTCTCTGGGTATCCATGCACTGCCAGAAGCCGTCATGATAATAGCCCATCAGCTTGCCTTCCGCCGCAAGATTCTGCATGGGACTTTGCTCTAAAATGGTATTGTCGTCCTGAAGATAATCAAAGATTTCCGGCTCCAGCACCATAAAGCCGCCGTTAATCACCGCGCCGTCCTTTTCTTCCTTCTCCCGGAAAGAACGAATCTGCCCTTCGGCATCCACATCCAAAACACCCTTTTGCTGGGCAAGGTTTACCATGCTGATGGTGGCCGGCTTGCCATGCTTTTTATGGAAGTCCAAAAGAGCCTCCAGATTCACATCGGAAACCCCGTCTCCATAGGTCAGCATAAAGGGCTCATGCTTTAAGTATTTTTCCACCCGCTTTAATCTTCCGCCGGTCATGGTGTGAAGGCCGGTATCCACTACGGTTACCTTCCAGTCCTCCGCCTCGCTGTTGTGAACCTCCATGGTATTCTTTCCCATGTCAAAGGTAATGTCCGCATTGTGCAGAAAATAATTGGCAAAATATTCTTTAATCAGGTACTGCTTATAACCTGCCAAAATGATAAATTCCTTAAAACCGTAGGAAGAATAATATTTCATGATATGCCATAAAATAGGCATTTCTCCGATTTCAATCATGGGCTTCGGCTTTAAATGGGATTCCTCCGAAATTCTGGTACCTAAGCCTCCTGCAAGAAGAACAACCTTCATGTCTTCCGTCCTTTCTTTTTTTCTTTAGAGTATAGCACAGAGTCCTTAGAAAATAACAGCGGAAAGATATCTTTAAGGATTCCTTCCGCTATTTCTTCTGCTATATTTCCGCTATTCCATGCACCGGGACGTATTTTACATCTGCAACTATCTCCATCAATATATTGCTCTTTATTCTACCAATATTTTAGGCGATACGCTGTATTTTTCCTTCCCGCATTTTCCAGAAAAGGAAAGAAAGGAGAAAGACTAAAACTGCCGGTATAACCCAGCCCATTCCGATAGAAAAAAGAGGAATATAAGAAAGAAGCTCCATCATTTTCTCATGAAAGGGAATTCTCCCCAGTAGCTCCTTCGGCAGTGCCTTGTAGGCATCCAAAAGGGCAAAGGGCATCGTAACATACAGAGCGATTTGGAAAATCTTTTTTTCAAATCGAAAATGCTCTCCAATCAGACACAGTACAATCAGCACGATACTCATGGGATAAATAAAATAAAGTGCCGGTACGGTAAATTGAATGATTTTGCTTAAGCCCAGGTTGGAAATAGCGAAGGAAAAGAAGGTAAACAGCAGCACAAGCTTTTTATAGGGAAGCCCTTTAGGGAACATCTCCGCAAAGGCCAGACTGGTGGAGGTAATCAGCCCCACCGCCGTTTTCAGGCAGGAAAGGCAAATGATGATTCCTAAAAGCACTCCGCCAAATCGTGGAAAATAATGGGTGGAAACGGAATGCAGGATGTCTCCGCCATTGCCCTGCAAAGAAAAAAGACTTCTGCTGGACGCTCCGGTAAAGGCCAAAGCGAAATAGACGATGGCCATCATCACCGTGGTAATGCTTCCGGAAATAATACTTAGGCGAGAGACTTCCTTTCCGTCCTTCGCTCCCCGATTTTTTATGGTCTCAATCAAAATGTTACCAAAGGCCAAAGCCCCCACCACATCCAAGGTGTTGTAGCCCTCTAAAAGTCCGGTGACAAAGCTGTTTTTCGCATATTCTCCTGTGGGGGGAAGGCTTTGAATTGCCCCCATAGGATGTAGAAAGGCCGTAAGCAAAAGAATCCCCAAAAAGAAAAGGAAGAGAGGATTTAAAATCTTTCCTACATAGGTCAGGATTTTCCCCGGACGAAGGGAGAAATACAGCGCCGCAAAAAAGAAAAGGAAGGTGAAAATCAGCAGCCCTAGCCTCTGATGGGCTTCTCCGATAAAGGGATAAAGCCCCACCTGAAAGGAAACCGATGCGGTTCTGGGAATGGCAAACAGGGGTCCGATACAAAGATAAAGCAGACTGGAAAAAAAGAGGGAAAAACCTTTTCCCCCTTTTGATGCCAGTTCCAACATGCTGGCGGATTCCGTACGAGCCATGGCCACAATCGCCAAAAGAGGCATCCCCACTCCGGTAATACAAAAGCCCAGAGTGGCTAAACCAACCGTATTTCCGGCCTTCTGTCCAAGAGATACCGGGAAAATCAAATTGCCGGCCCCGAACAACATGCCGAAGAGAAGGGAGGCAATGAATAAGAGCTCACGCCCGCTTACATTTTTCTTCATAGGATAAAAACTCGCTTTCACAAAAACTGTTTTGCAGTATATCCTACTTTTCCCTTCTCTTCCACATATCAATATTCTTTTCAGATAAAGTTTAGGAATTCACTAATGCAAAGGAGCGTCACAAGCTCGGCTTATGACACTCCTTTTTCATTTTAAAGCATTTTTGTTTATGGTGGAAGCGAAACTGCTATAGGACATAGAAAGCTCTATAAGCCAAAGCCACCTTTGCCGTTGTTCTTATTGTTTCTGGCAATGGGCAGGGCAGAAGCCAGACTGCTTAAATTTCTGGTCTGGATATACACCTTTCCTTCTCCAATAAAACGGTTGACCAGGCCTTCCCCTGTGGTGAATCCGAAAGTTCCGGATGCTATAGAAATGTGGTAGTCCAGACTTCTATCCCATGCCACCACATGGTCGTTATCGATGGTTAAGGGGCTGTCGGGGTGCACTTCCAGCTCCAAAAGGTCTCCGAAGGCATTAACAAACAGATCTCCCTGTCCCTGACTTTCCATGACGAAGAGGCCTCCGGTGCCGCCGAAGAACGCCTTTCCCAAGTCCTGCATTTTCATGGCATAGCTTACCGTAGAATCCCCGGCCAAAAAGGCTCCGGTATTCAGGCGGTACTGTCTCTCTCCAATCTCTAAACGAACAATCTTACCGGGAATAGAAGGCGCCACACCGATTCTACCCCCATTAGCCACGCCGATGGCCTCGGTAATAAACATACTTTCTCCACTGGCAATACTTCTTCCCACAGCGCTTAATAAACCGCCCAGACCGCCGCCGTTAGCGCCGGAATTCATCTTTCCCTGCAACTCCACACCGGCCATATAGGCCATGGAGCCTCTCTCAATCTTCACCCTTTCTCCCGGGTTTAACTGAATCTCCAAAATGGGACAATCATTATCTCCTAATATACGATGCTGCATAAATCCTCCAATCTGTGAAATAGGGTTTTCTTGTCGCTTTTTCCATTTTTGAACCTGACAGGAAAATTATCGCTTATTTTTAGGGCGAATTCAAGGATTTTTATCCTTTGCTCTATAAAATAGGGTAAGTTTGACACCGTATCTATAACATTCTAATATGTTTTAAGCATTAAAATAAGTGTATCTATTTAAGCTGATTGTTCCCTAACAACCACACTTTTATGATATTAAAAAGAGATAGCCACTTTTTGCTATCTCCAAATGAATGTTTTTTTATTTATTTTTTTCTTTGTTAGCCTCTGTCTTGTTTATAGGCTCTTTTCACCACATCTTCAATAAGTCTTGATAAATCCATAGCATTTTTTTCGATGTAATAACAGGTTTTCCCTGTTTCTTTCTCAATTTCCTTTCTTGCATTTCCTGCTACACCACCACCTTTTTTTGCCACCTTCTTATTTTTCTTCCAAGCCTTTGGGATTAGTCGCTTTCGTAAGCTCTGTTGTGGTCGCCTCTGCAAGCATATTCAAAACGATTTCAAGAGTTGTCATATTGTCTCTTAAGTTTTCTTTTTTAAGTCCTTTAAGATTTTTATATCTTCTTGTTGTCATCCCCGACCAAGCCTTAGTAATCTCATCTGTAAGGATTGCATACTCTATTCCCTTTTGAATTCCTGCATCATCCCATGCATCTGTAAGTTCTTTTCTGACTTGAATAGCTTGCAGTCTTTGATTTATCCACTCCCTTTTATACCCCTTCTTTAAGTAGGCCTCCAAGGCTCTGTCTATTGTAAGTTCCGGATCAATAATTTCATCAATTCGCTCTTTTCCAACCTCTGCAAGCCATAACTTAAACGGTTCTGCTTTAGGTGATGGAATTGACTGGATAATACGGAAAATGCCTTGCATATCCGCTACATCCGTTAAACGCATCTTGCCGTCTGCCGCTTTCATTTTCAACTGCTTACAAATTGTAAGCAGTTCATTTCCCTCTTCTTTCAGTCTCTTTTTTAACACCGCCCAATAAGTGCTTGAGCCTCTTGCACTTTCTTGCTCTGTAAGCACTCCTACGACATCCACCACACTAAAATACCATTCTTCTTTTTCCTCATCCCAAACGGAGCGTATTTGTTTATTTTCATATAGCTTTATTTCATCCATTGACTTAACCCTTTATATTTACAATTTATTTCCTGCCAATATCTTATGTCCTTATTATACTTCTATGTATGATTTTATAAAACCTGTTTATGAATTATCCCTTTATCCCCGAACTTGCCATTGCAGTCTGCACCTGCTCCTCTAAAACTGCATAGAGCAAGATTCCCGGTAAGACCACCACGGTCAAAGCCGCAAAAAGTCTGGGGTAATTATAGGAGAAGGACTCTGTGAAAAACTGTAATGCCAATGGAAGTGTTCTGGCCTTGTCCGAACTAATCAGCAATGAGGCATAGAAATATTCATTCCAGTTTCCCAAAAACAGAAAATAATATATTGAAAATGAGCAACGGACTGAACCGTTGCCCATTGTATTAATTTAAATCAAAGCTATCTTGAATCTTCACTGCCCCGCCAATCTCTACCTTGGCGTGTCTTAAGCGAAAAAGAGCCACCTTAAAACCTGTTTCATCATTATATAACCTTGGAATCAATGGCTCTCTTGCCACGATTTTATCCCATAGGCTGTCTTCTTCGAAGAACTCAGCCTCCCCATCAATCCTCATAAAACTCCCGGCATCGGAAGCCAAAAGCTCCACATAGGGATTCTTCTTCATCTGTTGATAAACCTTTTTGTGCTGCCCGGTCAAGAAAATAATATCCCCATTTTCTACCAGAAAAAAGGTGAAGGGTCTGCCACTGGGTTTTCCATCTTCCGCTGTAAGAAGATAAAAAATCTTCGCCTTCTCTAAATATTCTGCAACCTTCTCTACTCCTGTCATAAAATACCTCCTACTCAATTTTCAGAATCGTTTTCCCCTTTGATTTTCCCTGCCTTACTTTGTCTAAAACTTCATTTACCTCTTCTAAGGAAAATGCTGTATCCACGGAAGCTTCTAAGGGATTTTCCGCATTGAAAAGTTCGCCTAGTTTCTCCAGTTGTCTGCCGTTTTCCTACACAAAGAGAAAATCATAGCTCTGTCTCTTTATCGCCGCCATCTTATCATACTTCTTTAGGACAAATCCGAAAAGAAGCTTTTTCCTTGCAACAAGCAACATTTACTAATTACATAGCCGAATTAATCCATTAAAAACCCCCTCGAATTCGAGGGGGTAATTTTGCTTGATAAAAATTTTAATTTCTAAAGCATTATAAATTTTACAACAAATTTTTATTCTCTAGCCCTTAATTCCAGAACTTGCCATAGCCGTCTGCACCTGCTCCTCTAAAACCGCATAGAGCAAGATTCCCGGTAAGACCACCACGGTCAAAGCCGCAAAAAGTCTGGGGTAATTATAGGAAAAGGACTCTGTGAAAAACTGTAATGCCAATGGAAGTGTTCTGGCCTTGTCCGAACTAATCAGCAATGATGCATAGAAATACTCATTCCAGTTTCCAAGGAACAAAAGAATTCCCGCTGTGGTTAAGCCGCCCTTTGCCAAGGGAAGGTTGATTTTCCAAAAGACTGTAAAGAAATCCGCTCCTTCCAGAATAGCCGCCTCGTCCAAAGACTTGGGAATAGCAAGGAAGGCAGGCCTTAATACAAAGATGCTCATGGCCAGTCCCATGGAAATATACACCAGGCTAAGTCCCGGCAAAGAATCATAGAGATTTAGATGAATCAAAAGGGAAAATATCGGCTGAGCCTTAGACTGTGCCGGCACCAAAAGAGTGATGGAATATAGGATAAAAAGAAGATTTTTCCCGGGGAAGTTATACTTGGCAAAAACATAGGCTCCCATGGCATAAATCAACAAAGCCAGTAGTGTTGCGGAAAGGGAAACCAAGGTGGAATTCAAAAAATACTGTACAAAATTATACTTGGAAAAAATATAACTGTAGGGCTCTAAAGAAAAGCCTGTAGGCAGGGAAAAGGGATCCGATAAAATCGCCGCATTGGTTTTAAAGGAGGATAAAATCACCCACACAATCGGAAAGAGAGAAATCAAAATGGTAAAGCACAAAAGCAATCCAATGAGAAGGGAGGATAAGAACCCCTTCTTTTTCTTTACATTGATATTTTCTTTATTTTGCAAAAATGCTTTCATTTCGATAAATCCCTTCATTGCCATACAAACAGCTTCTACTGATCTTCTGTTTCACTGCTACTAAGCGCCCCGATCTGTCATACCCATAAACGACTTATTTCAAAACTCCTTTAGTCGCTTCGCTTTGATGCTTAAGATTGAGTTCCTCTATTTTTAGTCATAAATCCCTTCATTTAAACGAAAGGCCTTATGCGCCAAAAGCAGTACCAAAATTCCTGCCAGGAACATCATCACGCCGCTGGCATTGGCCAAGCCGTATTTTAAGTCCAAAATGTTCTTCATCAAAATGAGGGGGAGGTTCATGGTGTCGTTTCCCGGCCCTCCGGAAGTGGTTAAGGCGATTTGCTCATACATGGCAATTCTGGCTGTAATGGAGGCAATGATGGAGGTTCCGATGGAAATACGACACATAGGAAGCTCGATATGCCAAAGAATCTGAAGGGTATTGGCACCGTCCACCTTCGCCGCGGAAAATACCTCCTCCGGAATGGAATAGAGGTCATTCATCACTAGGAGGGTTACAATCACCGCATAAAAAAGCCAGGTAAGCGTCACCGCCCAAAAGGCATAGGGAGATTCAAAGAACCATTGGTGATGAAAGTCCTTGTTGAAGAGGCGAATCAGCCCGTTCATAAAGCCCATTTCATCATTGAAAATGAAACGATAAATCAGAGCCCAGGCTGCTGCGGAAATCACATTGGGTACCATAAAAACCGCTCTGGTGAATTTCCAGCCCCTAGGTTTTTGAAACAAAACAAAAGCAAGAATCGTTCCGAAGCCCACATGAAGAATGGTGGCAATAAGAGACCACAAAAAAAGATTCTTCATGGAAAGCTGAAAGGATTCCTGCCCAAAAAGCTGTATGTAATTCTGCAATCCCACAAATCGGGGACTGTTAAAGCCGTCATACTTCGTAAAGGAAGTTAGAAAAATACTGAGAATCGGCTGTAAATAAAAGAAGAGAAAAACCAAAAAGGAGGGGAGCAAAAACAGGGCAATCCACTTATAATTCCGTCTTTCCAAGCTTGATGCTTTCATCCTATTTTACTCCCCTTTACTCTTTCTATTGCTTAATCTGTTTGGCTTAATCTGCTTTACTAAATTTCTATTGGCTAATATCCTATATACTGTTTTTCTATTAGCCTAATACCACTCTCCGGCTATTCTACTTCGTACTTCAGAATAGCAATACTTTAACCTTTTACTGTTAAAGTATTACTGTTTTGCCTCTTCTGCCTTCTTTGTAAGTTCCTTACAGAACTCTTCCGGGCTCAAGCTTCCGTCAATCAGCTTTGGTAAAAGCTTTCCGAATTCCTGATCCCCGATAGAAGCCGGGAACACATCCCCTAAGATAGGTACATACTTTGTATCATCATTTACGCTCTGATTGTACTCGTATAACAAGGGGTTTTCCTTAAGCTTATTCAGGAAATCCTCGCTATACTTCAGCTTTGGTGCTGTTCCGCCCTCTGCCAAAAGATAGGCTTCCAGCTCTTCCTGACTGCCGCGGAAAGCAAGGAATGCCTTAGCCACTTCCTTCTCGTCATCGCTTGCAGTAGCGGGAATCCAGAAATCTCCGTAGCCTGCAGGATTTGCTAATGCAATATTTCCGGGATAAATGCCGGCATGCACGGAGGATCCTTTAAAATCGTTACTCCACTTGTCCTTGGATTCCTCGTTGAATTCGGAAACCATCCAGGAACCGTTGGGAATTACGGCCGCCTTATTGCTCATAAAAGCATTGGCTGCATCTGCATAAGCTGCTCCCAAGGTATTTGTGGAAGCATTCTTCTGCAAAAGTGTCTGTAGCTTTTCTACGCCCTTTACAAATGGCTCTTCCGTATAATCCCAAAGCTTATCCTTTACGCTGTCCTGTAAAAGCTTTGCTCCACCCTCTTCATTTCCTACAAGAGCGGAAAGCATCAAAGTAGTGGTCCAAGCATTTTCAGAGGTCATAAAAGCGATTTTGTTGTCTCCTAAAGAGGAAACAAACTCGTCATAACTAAGCTCTCCAAGGCTTTTCTCCGGCTTATACAGGTCTTCGTTATAAAACATACCGATAGGACGAATCACCAGCATGGGAGAAACCACCAGCTTACCGTTATAGGTACAATACTCTCTGGATTCCGGAATCCACAAATCAGAAAGCTCCGGAGTTTCCTTGGCAAAATCAGTCAAATCGTAGGCAAGGTCATTGTCCAAAATCACCTGCTTAAACCACTGGGCATCGATTCCGCCGGAGCCGGGGCTATGCACCAAAGCAGGAAGCTTCTTCTGGGTAGCCAGCTGCTTAATCTTCTCCGCATAGGAATCCTGTACCACCTCTTCTACAGTGATTTTATACTTTCCCTCATACTTCTTATTAAAACGCTCCACCTGAGGAAGGAAAAACTTTGCGCCAACATTCTCTCCTGCCAGGAAGGTGGGAAGCTTCATCTCCTTAACTCCCTCAGAGGCTTCCGCCTTTTCTCCGCCTGCCTCCTCAGCCTTCGTCTCTCCTGCCGCAGCACTGCCCTTCTCGCTTTCCGCCTTGGATGCATTGTTCGCACAGCCCGGCAGAGAAAGCCCCAGGACTAAAGCCAAAGCAAGGGATAAGAGTTTTCTTTTCTTCATACTATTCCTCCAATTTCAACAAGTTTTTGGCGACTTTGCACACAATCTAATCGCCGTTTTATGCTTTTATCTAGCATTATACCCATCAAAATGAAGGTGTCAAGAATTTATCTTGCACCAAGAATCAAAGAGGCATCGATAGTTCGTAAAATTTTAGGCAAATTACCTTATCCCTTGCCTTGGCCTTTTATAACCGGATACATGCTATGTCATTTCCTATCAGCAAATATAGAACGAATAGTCGATATCTTTTTCTGCACTGATATGATAAGCATCTTCAACATCGGTTCCCCAACTGTCTATGCCACCAACACCACGAACTGCACCATAAATACACAACACCGTTCTTCTCGCCGGCGGTAATTCCTCATGATGTAAAGCATTCTCAATTTCACTTGCAGTATAGGGCAGACATGAAAAATCGAATTTTTTTCATCTGCCATTTCAATCCGAAGCGTATGCTGAGATCCATCCGTTTTGCTTCTATTTAGACTTGTACGGCGTATCACTTCTAGCCATTCCGTATCCATTCTCATACCACATTCCTGCGGCACGATATAGGGTGTCAAACTAAGATCGGTAACTTCAAATACGCCTTGTTGCGCACCCGCTTTTCGATCCGGATACGTCTCTCCTGACAAACCTTTATAAATATACTTTTTCTGCAAGTGTGGGCAGAATAAACCGCATACCAAAAACCGGAAGTTCCGGAAGATCCTTCTTTCCATCGTAATGCACATCTACTTTGATTTTTTTCCGGACGGATTTACGGTATACGACACGATAACGGTCGTAGAGGGAACAGAAATGGTCTTATACAGATACCGGACCGTAACCTCCTTTGCCGGTACATCTCCACCATAGCTGTTGTTCTCCGGTGCCTTATACTTCTGCACCGTGCCATCCGTAATTACCGTAATATCCTGACAATCAATGAACATATCCGCTGCAAGCCAATTACCACTTTTAATGTGAAATTTACTTCCTCTGTCATTGTCTGTCAACGCTCTCCAAAATGTAGGCCCGGGACAGCGAAACAGCCATTCATATCCATCCTTCACAATCGATTCAAGCCCTCCCCGGGCATAGGAAAAAATATACTGAAACCCCGCTCCATGTACGCCAAGCGTAAAATCGCCGTACACCACTCTTAATTTTTCATTATCTATATAAGCCATAGTAATATCTCACTTCCTGCATTGCCGGTTTTTCTCTGCGGTCTGCGAATAAAATGCCGTTTGCAGAAAATTCGTAATCGCTGGGTCGATCATCAAAATCTCCGCCATAGCGGAGAACATCCTTCCCTGTAAGCGGATCTTTGACCAGGATTGCCTGATCAATAAAGTCCCAAATAAATCCGCCTTGATACAGGTCGAATTCATCAATCAGCTTCATGTAATCACCAAGGCCGCCCATCGAGTTCCCCATATCGTGCATAAACTCGCATAAAATAAACGGCTTTTTCGGTTTACCGCTTAAATATGCCGCTATATCCTTCGGCCTTACGTACATTCTGCTCTCCACATCTGAAATTGTATCTTCGTATGCTCTATTGTAATAGGAACTTTCGTAATGCACCAAACGTCCATCCTTCTTGTCCTTAAAATAAGCATTCATCGCCTCGATATCATCGCCTGCATAAGACTCATTCCCCAGAGACCAAAACAAAATAGAAGGATGATTTTTAAACGTTTCAAAACAGGTTCTTGCACGATCCAGAACAACCTCTTTCCACTGCGGAATGGAACCGGGCACGTTACAGGACGGTTCAGTAGCGCCAAGCTTTTGAAAACTTCCATGGCTTTCCAGATTGCACTCTGCCATAACATAAATTCCGGCTTCATCGCAGAGGAAATACCACGGGATTTGATCCGGATAATGGCAGGTCCGTACGGAATTGATATTATTTTTCAAAATACACGCTATATCGGAATGCATCTCCTCCAATCCGATGCACCTTCCGGTCTTTGGACTCCATTCATGACGATTAACCCCTGTGATGACGAGACGCTTTCCGTTCAGATAAATGACCTTATCCATGATTTCCACTCTTCTAAAGCCGATATCATACGGTATAAGCTCTAATAAATCTCCATTCTCGGCATTTTTAATGCAATCGTTGCTTGATATCGATACGGATGATGGTTATCCCAAGATTGGATCGCTCCAACCTCCGTATATATTTCTCCCGTGAGATTTCCGTTTCCGCCCTGTAATAGCGTACTGTTCTCCGCGACCACATTTCCTTCTCTATCTCTCAACACAAACTGCGCATTAACAGCGACTTTCTTTCGGGCAGATACTTTCATGCTTACTGCCACGCTTCCCCGTTCATTGTCATGCTTTAATACAGGCTTAAACCACAGATCCTCCATGTGAACATCCGGCACTGCTTTCAATGTGACATTTCTAAAGATTCCAAAGAAACGGAAGAAATCCTGATCTTCTAAAAATGCCGCCGTACTCATTTTATGAACCTGCACGGCAAGGACATTCTCCTTTTCACGAATATAAGGTGTAAGATCAAACTCCGACGGTGTAAAACTATCCTCAGCGTAACCGACAAATTGTCCATTGATCCACAAATACATCGCTTCCTCTACTCCTTCGAAGCAAATACGGATTCTTTTTCCAATCATCGTTGGTTTAAATCAAAATGTTTCAGATACGAGCCCACCGGATTATAGCGCGCTTCCGAAAACATTCCTTCCTCCGCTCCCCTGCTGTCCAGGCTATACGCACCTCGGTGGTACTCTTTGCCTTCCCATGGATACATGGTATTGATATAACGAATCTTATCATATCCGGCTAGTTCGATATGCCCCGGCACCATGATTTTATCAAAATCGGAAGCATCAAATCCCTCTTCATAAAAGTTGCCGGGCCTACTCGCTGCATTTTTGCTAAAAGCAAACTCCCACTGACCATTCAGTGACTGTGATAAAGGATTATCCGTTTTTCCCATATCCGCATAATCCATATAGTATGAATGGTCACTATGTGCATCCAATTGATTCACACGAAAAATTTCCGGATTATCCAACCATTTTATGCAAGCGTTCATAGGGCTCCTTTCTTTTTTGCAAACCTCTGATACCTATCCTCAAGGGCGTTCGTGAACAATACTCTACTGTTTTAATAAACTCCGACAAAGGAAATGATAGGTGCTACTCTCGAATCTTCAATGTGCACTTCAAGCATTTTCGTTTTCTTATGTTGAAGATCCATAATCTTCTTGCTGACTTAGCTCCGCGGTGATTGCAGAATCCGTCATATCAATGTCCCTCTATTTGTGCTTTCAGCTGCTGATTTGCCTCTTCAACATTCATTTTAGACATGATAAAAGTTATACATAATGACAAAATCATCGGAATCCACAAATACATGACATAAAGCATACTCAAACAGGATTCCGGTTGTACGGCAGACTCTTTAACAAAACCGCTGGCTTCCAGTAGCCATCCGCAAAGAGCAACTCCTATGCCACCTCCAATCTTGGTTCCAAAAGATGTACAGGAGTACATCGTTCCATCAATATGCTTGCGTTTTGTAAGATAGGTATATTCAGAGCAGCTTGCTACAACTGCCCCCATGTCTCCTTGCCAAGGCGCCATTCCCAGTGCGGCAATTGCAGTAAAGGCCAGCATCAAAGGTACACTTCCCATATAGCCGGCAAAAATCACACCAACACGACCTGCCGTACCTAATATATAGCCGGCAAGATTCATCCGATATAGACCATTCATCTTTTCAACCAGCATCGGTGTAATACACATGGCAATAATAACCGGAATATTAATTGCCCAAGAAAACACGGAATACAAATTCTCATTCTTAAGAATATAAATCATGTAATAAATACCCATATTCAGCATAGCAGAATAAATCTGCTGGCAAATAAAGCCATGCAAATCATAAGATAATATTTATTGGAGAAAAGGAGTTTGGTAGCTTCGATTAAACCGAATTTCTCTTCGATATGCTCTTTTCCTGCATCTAATTCTTCTTCTGACAGCTCCTTAATAGAGAAAACGGAAATTGTATTGACTACCAATCCTATAACGGCATATACAATGGCAACCGTTCTCCATGCGGCAGCAGCACCGCCAAGATATCGAACAAACTGAACAGTAACAGACTGGATGATTAAGCTTGTTGAAAAAGCAAAAATGAAACGAAGTGAACCCATTTCCACACGTTCCTTACTATTTTTGGTGCAGAAGGTAACCAGAGAAGCATACGCAATGTTATTAGCAGTAAAAAACACCGCATTTAGGAGTGTATAGGCAAGGAAGAACCAAGCATATTGTGCCGTCGTTCCTAAGTTATCCGGAATGGCAAAATTGGCCACAAGAGTCACGGCACAGCCAATATATGCATAAAGCATCCACGGTCTTGCTTTCCCCAGTTTACTCTTTGTTTTATCAATCATCGTTCCAAAAAACATGTCGCTTATGCCGTCAAATAATTTCGACACCATGATTAAAGTTCCTATGATACCGGGATTTAACCCTACTGTATTGGTAAATATAGCATTACAAATGACGAAAGAAATGCATAAACTATATTTCCTGCCAAATCACCGGAACCATAACCAAGCTTGTTATACCACTTCAAATACTTTTTTTCGTCCATTAGATATTATGTCCTCCTTCGTCTTTTTGTATATACTATAGACAATCATCCATTATAGAACAGCATATAGAAACAAGTGAAAAAAAACAATATCCTAAATTATTTTAAACATGCATAAAATAATATATTTAACAAAAAGTATATTTGCCAATTCTTCTTTTTTTATCATTTTTTTGCTATAACATTTGGTAAAAATCTCTGAATCAAGCGGTTCAGCAGGAACAAATCTTGCTATGGTTTTTCTAAAAAGCGCAAAACATACTCGAGATTACAGTTTCTCTCCCTCGGAATGCAGAACAGTCGTTAGCAAAAACCTGTATTACCGCCTTTTTGATTTGCTGCTTACATTTTACGCAGACTACTTTACCCACTATTCTTACAACTATTAATTTTTTGAATTACCATAGATAACCTAGTGTGGCAACTATGGCTCCTGGTACTCCGGCAATTTTTAGTCCAACAAATGTAGCTGAGTTAACCGCAATCGGTCCGGGTGTCATTTGGGATATGGTAATTAAATCCGTAAACTCTGCTATCGATAGCCACCCACGTGCTGCCACCACCTGCCCTTGAATAAGCGGCATCGCAGCATTTCCTCTTCTTTAATCCAGTGATACGCATCCACAAATTTTTTTCTTTCACTTCCAAGTCTTCCCTTCCATGAATTAATAAAATAATGATGCGATTCAGCATTTTGAGAATCGCACCAATTTTAAGAGTCTCTTTTAGAATTTAGATTATTTTAATGCTGCATAATCTGCATCAGTATAATCCTTGGTTTGATCCCAGTTAGAAAATTCTATAAATGAGGAAAAAGGAGTTGTAAAAAATCAAAATAGTTTTCTAAGCAATATAGGTCTAAATTTGGGGCACGCTCTCGCTAGCTTAGCCTGACTGAGCAGTGGTGATACAGAGCAAGTAAGTGAAAGATTGGAAAAAGGACTTTTAGATTTTGCAGTGATTTGCGAAACTCCCGATATCAACAAGTTCAACTATCTCCCCTTTCCCGGAACAGACCTCTGGGGAGCAATTATGCGTAAAGACCATAAATTGGCAAATAAACGTTATATCCAAGCAGAAGATTTAATCGGACAAGCCCTATTTTGCTCCGATCAAAGCTGGGCGAATGAAATTCCTTCCTGGGAGGGGGAAAATTTCTCTCGTCTTCATCTGGAAGGCTCCTTTCGATTATCCTTTAACGGTTCTATGTTCGCTGCAGAAGGTCTTGGCATCCTTCTTAGCTTTAAAAACCTCATTAACTGCTCTAAGGAAAGTGATTTGACCTTTATTCCCTTGTCTCCTAAATGCGAAACCAAGCTCTATCTTATTTGGAATAAATATCAGACCTTCACACCAATCGCCAATAAATTTCTGGAGCAAGTTTCCCTGTCTTTCAAAAAATAAGGCTCTTACCACTAATAGACAGCGGTCATTTCCCTTGTGAAGAAACAAGGTTGCGATAAGAAAGACACGAAATAGCATATTCTAATCACTCTTCTTGGCAAGTGTGATTAGAGTGATTAGAATGATTAGCAAGAGTAGAGAGATTAGAAATTAGAAACTAGAGCGAGCAGAAAGAGCAAGTAAATTAAATAGAATTAATTGAAATATAATTAGGGTATCGAGAGAAAGCGGTAGGTGATGAAATGAAATTTCAGGAATCAGAAAGTGATAGTTTCGAAGAAATGCATTCCCTAAATCAAACCTTAAGTTTTGATGCCCTAAAGCAGGAATTTAAAACTCGTAAGATTCCCTTTGAAGAGACACAAATGCAAACACTCCACATGCAGTCCGCCGACAAGCTTTATACAAATCTTGCCCTATTACTTTCCGATCAATGTCCCTACTCTATTAAAGTTGCCGTTTTTGAAAGCGGTACGGAAACTGTCTTTAAAGATCGTAGAGAGTTTTCCGGTTCTCTTATGCAACAGCTTCATGATGTATACGACTATATCGACCTTCATAACCAAGTGCATGCAAGCTTTGATAAATTACTGCGGATTGATAATCGGGACTATCCGGAAGTGGCCGTCCGGGAGGCACTGCTCAATTCCTTGATACACCGAGACTACGCCTTCCATGCCGCTACCCTTATCAGTATTTATCCGGATCATATGGAGTTTGTCACTCTTGGCGGTCTACCCACAGGATTGGAACTTGCGGATATCAAGTTAGGGATTTCCGTTTGCCGAAATCCCCATCTTGCCAATATTTTCTATCGTTTGCAATTAATAGAAGCCTATGGAACTGGCATTAAAAAAATCATGGATAGCTACTTTAAAAAATGGAAACAGCCCTCCATTATCTGTAGCAATAATGCCTTTAAAATCGTCCTTCCCAATACCAATGCAGGACAAGTCGTAAAAGAGGATAGTGTCATCTATTCTGTAGCTCCTTGTTCTGTCGCATCCTCTTCTACCCTGCCCTCCGCTGAGGAGCAAATCCTGCAAGTCCTTTCCAGACAAAAAGAAATCACCAGAAAGGAAGTGCAAGAACTATTGGAAGTCAGTCAGTCCACTGCAGGCCGCATTCTAAAAACCATGGTGGATCGGGGTCAGATTATAAAACTGGGCGGAAGCCTTACCACTCGCTATAGAGCAGTGCAGTAATGTAATATTTTGCGATACATTCAGTAATTTTACTAATAAGTTTGAAATGAGGAAGGAGCAATGGGAGATACCAGTATTATTGCCAGAAGACTTAAAAATGGACACGTGCAATATGGATGGAGCGGAAACGGAGGATATTTTAAAAATATCGGGAACAGACTTCTCTGGTGGTATCAATCTCCAAAGGATGTAGAATATCTTTTCTCACTGGGAGAAACCGCTTTAATTGGACAGATAGGTAGTGAAAATGGCGGATATGGATGGTTTGATACCCATTCCCCTACCGGAGAGCCCTTTTCTATAGGCAATACAGAAAGGGAAATATTCAGTGAATTGGCATTTATCGATTATGGCTATTTTTATGATATAGACCATAGGTGGTACTATGTTATTCCCGGCCCTTTCAGAATCAAAATGCCCGTAGAACTAATAAAAAACAGGCTCGACGAAGATGATTATGAATTTGATTTTCGAGACGAAGTCGAGGCTAAGGTGGCCAGCTTTATATTGCAAGATTATCAAAAATATGATTCTGCATTTGCAGACTTTCTGAAAAATAAAGGCTATGATACAGAAAAAATCCTGGGGGAAATCAGCGAAGACGGACTAGCCTCAAGCTACAAACTATTTGAAAGATATCCCTATATCTATAAGTATTTTGATGATTGGATTCTTATTAAGACAAATGCAGATAATACGGAAATATCAGAAATCATTGTCAAAAAACGTAGCAAAAAACATGTGGAAACTTGCAACTGGTAGGCATGAAGATTTCTTAAAGAAGGAGAAGCTGCTCTCTTCATCCAATGCCCCCCATTTAACGTTTACTATTATAAACTATATATATTTTTTTGTTTATATTAGTATGCATTATAATATGGCAATTTCAAATGGAACTTTTGAATTGCAAACAGAAAACAGAATACTTGCTCACAAAAAAAGAACTGCAAAAATCAAAATAATAGAGAAATTTTCGTCAATATAGGTCTAAAACGAGAGTGATTTGAGCTCATCAGTGCTTGCGAAAATCCACGAAGCGAAGAACTGTAGACATCAATAAGCTGAAGCGACAGATGCAGTATAGGTATGAAAGAGAGCAATCTGAGCCCGCCGGTACTTGCGAAACAAAGGTACTGTAGTTTTTCGCTTAGTACCCTACCCGTTGGGCGAGCTTAGCGGGAGCGTGCTCGATTTCATACCTATACTGCATCGGAGCTTACTTCTTTGATAACTACAGTTTTTCGCTACGTGGCGAGGCTAGCGGGAGCGTGCCCCGATTCAGACCTATATTGCCAGAAAATTATTTTGATTTTTACAGCCCTTTTGCTTACTATCCCAATTCTCCCAGCATCTGCTCCGGGTTATCCGCCGCCTTTACCTTGTCAAATGCCTTTACAATCTTTCCATTTTCATCAATCAAATAAGTGGTACGAACCACGCCCATATAGGTCTTACCGTAGTTCTTTTTCTCCTGCCATACATCATAGGCCTGAATTGCCACAAGCTCCGGATCCGCAAGAAGAGTAAAGGGCAGTCCGTATTTTTCTTCAAACTTCTTGTGGGAAGCCACGCTGTCCTTACTGACGCCCAGAACCACAGCACCCTTCTCTGTAAACTGGGGATATCGTTCTGCAAAGCCGCAAGCCTGCTTCGTGCAACCGGCGGTATTGTCCTTTGGGTAGAAGTATAAAATGACCTTCTTTCCTCTGTACTCTGACAGAGAGCGCATGTTTCCATTCTGATCCGGCAATGTAAAATCCGGCGCCTTTGTTCCAACTTCCAACATAGTAATCCTCCTTTAACAGTGGTTTGTGTCTGATTAAAAAGATGCTACAAGAATCATTAGCTTATCTCTCCTTTTGAGAGCAATAAGCTTTAGTAATATAAACCATTAAAACATTTATAGTTCTATTTTTATACCCTTATTTCGCAGGTTTTCTATACACTCCATCAGATATTCCCCATTATGCTCTTTATAGATAGGACTTTCTATCATTTTTTCTTCAAGATTATCGTATTTTTCTGCTGTCTTTCCTCTATAATTCTTATCTCTCCACTCTTCAGAAACCTTATACCCTCTTTTTTCCATTTCATCCATAACTACGGAATGATAGCTAAATAATTGATACGGAGAATAGGAAAATGCATAATCTACTGTTTTATGCTTCTTATTCCACCCGTTCCCTCTAAGGGCACAGCACTCTCTATGTTGTCCAAGAAGCTGATTTTTCGGCAATAAGGGAATCAGTTGTTCATGCCATAGTCTCATTTATTTTCTCCTGTTAATAAAGTGGATCCCTGTAAATATTTGTTGGGATATTTCCTTAGTAAAGCGTTAAGATATTGAATCACAGCTTCCTGACTATTTTCCCCTTCCATATATTCTTCTAATAGGACAAATAATCCTTGTTTTTCCGTTTCACTTGCGTCTTTCTTGAAATATCCCCATACGTGAAGAATGGCATTGTTAAAATCTTTTTTACTTTCTTTTAGATTCCTTGCATTTTGTATTTTTTCCTGTAGATATGCAATATCCACTTCCTTTTCTTTCAAAAACTCTCGGATTTCCAGATATGCCTTATGGGATTTGCTCAGCACATAATATTTATTTTTTGCCCAAAGCTCTTCACATTCTTTTTTGATATTCTTGTGCTGCACTTTATGCCCTCTTTCAAAATATTCTAAATATCAATCTATGAAATGATAATACAACTGCTTTACACATAATCTCTTACTCTTGCACACACTCAAACTCTGTTGTAAAAACAAAAATTGCAGCAATGAGAAATTCTAATCATTGCTGCAAGAACACATGTTCCCTGCGAGAATCGAACTCACAACTAGTGCTTAGGAGGCGCTTGTTATATCCATTTAACTAAGGGAACAACAGAACGCTACTATTTTACCTATCCGGCAGTTTTCTGTCAATGCGGGGGAGGAACTTATCTATCTGCTCTTGCAGGGTCTTATCTATCTGCCCCATAGAAGCTATTACATCTACCGTTGGAGATTGAAGCTTAGCTTCCTTACCTTCTTTCTCTCCACTCCTTTTTCACCTGCTCCCAGATAGCAAAGGCCTTCCGAATTCGTTCTCCGCCATGATGATACTCAAAAACATCTTCCAGCTCCTCATCGGAATAGGCGGAAAGGTCATGGGAATAGCTCCACATACGCTCATAATGTTCCCGCCGATACATGGATTTTCCCCATTCACTGCTGTCTGTCCACAGGGTTCCCAAAAGGAAGATTCCGCTAATCAGGAGGCAAAAGACAAGTCTGCCCTGTGATGTTCTTGATTTCTGTCCCAAACTTGTTCGGTTCTCATTTTTCCATAAGAACAAGAGCAAAAATGCTCCCAACAAAGCACTTTGATATTGCAGGGCATAGCGACTTTGAAAAGCATAGCTTTCCTTTAAAAACATATAGCGAGTGAGGAAAACCAAAGCATGACTGGCTAAGCCGTGGAGAAGCAGTAGTCCCGGCAATAAACCAAAGTAGAAAGACTCTCCAACATTTTCCCCTGTCAAAGCATTCGTATCTGTCTGCTTTTGCTCAGCCATTTGCCTCTGCTGCGAAGAGAAGGCTTCCTTATTTTTCGTAGCAAATGTCTTAGTTCCCGAATTTTTTGAAGATGCAAAAAACCTCCAAAGATACAACAGGGTCATAAAAATATAGAAGAAAAGTACAAATGCCCCAAGCAGAACAACTCCTTTTCCCTGTATCACTCCCTCTCTAAGAAGTGCCTCCAGATTTTCCCCGGAAACAAGCATAGAGGAAAAGCCGTAAAAGATAAATTTCACCACAAAAAGCAGATGATTTTGCAGTACCTCCCTTAGGGAAATGCTTTCTGCCCCGGCATATTCATACACCGCATAGTGATTGCTAAGAAGATACAGAAAGAGGCAAAGTCCATTGGAAATAAGGAGAAGAATCGTCCCCTTCATATCCCAAAGCTTCTTCCCCAAAGCCAGGAAGAAGAACATAGCAAAGCAGGAAAGGAATACCGCCAAGCAATAGGGGCCTGCCACCAGTAAAATAAAAGGCGGATAAAGCGATAGAACAAGCAAGGAGCTTTTCTTGCTGAAGGCCTGATCCAAAGCATAGAAATAGTCATAAAATGCTGAAAAGGCCAGAAAATGAATATAACCCGAGCCGTTTAAAAGCATTTCCCACTTATTTAAGCTGTAAAAGAGAATCAAAAACAGAAGCTGCTGCAAAAAGGGTAGCTGCTTTTTTCTCATAAAAAGCAGTAACGGTTTGCTGGCTAAGAATAGTCCCAGTACCCCAAGTATCCGGTCAAAAATCAGGGTATAACCAAAAGAATAACGGTTTATTTCCCTAAAGAAATAGGTCAAGGGAATTCTCGTTAAAATATCCTTTTGCAGTAAATCCCCAAGCTGAAAAGGCTTTCCCAAATAGGAATTTACCAACCGGATATAGTCGGAATACAAAACATCCGTAGTACTTAGAAGAACATAAAAGAGAATGGCAAGAGCCATGAGGAAAGAAATGAGCAATGAAGCAATAGGGAGCTTCCCTTCTTTCCCCTTGGAAAAAAGATGCTTGCCCGAAGATGATGCCCCAAAACCTTGCCCTAAAGGAACCCGCTCTCCGGAAGCTTCTTCGCCGGAACTTTTCACATCAAAAGCTTGCTCTCCGGAGGCTTCCATGCCGGAAGTCAGTGTCATAGAAACTTCTACTCCGGCCATCGGTATATTTCTGTTTTGTCCCTCATGCTCTGCCATGCTCTCCCTCCCTTTCTCCCTATGTATCACCTTTTATATAGTCCTTTGGCGCAAAGCCATTTTTCATAAATACAGTTTTAAAACAAATCTATGATATTGGCCAAACTGCTTTAAATTTTCTGCTTTCGAAGTATAGAAGCAAATCCATTTTTTCACTTCTACATTTCAAAAATCAGATTAATCCTTTCTCCGATCCGGAGAATCTTTTAACATCAGAGCTTGGGAAATACCTCCTGGGTAATATCCCTATAGGCCCTTTCTTCCGGCACTTCCTTTAAAACAAGGCTGTTGTAGAAGTTCGCTTCCGACGGAAGTTCCCTAAAGTCCTTGATGAAATGAATCTTTGTGCCCTGTCCGGACATTTCCGGATCAAAGACCTGGAAGAAGGTATCTCCGTAGAATTTACTCATCTTATAGTTATTTTCCAGAATATAAACTTGTTTTCCCAAAACATAATCCCGGCCGTACTTCCCTATGGTCTGCTCCGCCAGGGAGTTCATCCGATCCTGATCCTCCCAAAAGTAAATTCTGGGGAAGGACTCACGGTACTTCATTTCTGCCGGGAATCGCAGGCATACGAAGAGCAGGGCGAAAAATGTGGGAATCGGCATGCCGGTATTTCCCAAAAGATAGGCAAAGTATAAAAGAGCTGCCGCAAAGCTTACATAAACCCAACGCATTTCCACCCGGATAGTAATGGAAGAGCATCCGATACAAAGGGCAATAAAGCAAAGGAACAAAATATTTTTTCCAAAAAACTCTTTTTTCAGCTTGCCCTTACGAATGGCAAAAACCAGAGCCAAAAGAATGCTAAAGGCTAAAACTGCAATGGAAGCGTAAATGACATAGCGATGCTTTCTGCCTACTTCTTCCCAGGGAATTCCCGCAAGGTAATCCGGTCCTGCCTGAATGCCGAAAATATAAAATACCTGAGAAAAGGCATGGGACAGAGCTTTTGTTAGAGAAAAGCCGTCCTGAACCTCCGTTCCTCCCGTTCCCTTCGGCACAAAGGAACCGATGGCCAGGCTTCGAATGCTGAAGAACAAAAAGGCCTGTACAAAAGGCAGGAAGAAGGGAAGAAGCTTCGGTTTTTTCACAGATTCCCTCTCCGACTTATCCTGTTGCCCTGCACTTGCACTTGCATTTACACTTTCACTTACATTTGTATATGCACCTGCACTTACATTTGTATATGTACCTGCACCGGTATTTGCACCTGTACTTTCACTTTCGCCTTGCTCTACTACAATGTACCCCTTTCCCTCAGTAGCACTCCCTGACAAAGCAGACTCCGAAGCTTTTGCATAATCTGTAGCTTTCCTGCTATCCAAAGCTTTCGCATTTTCCGATTCTCCGGCTTCTCTTAGTCCTCTATTCTGCGCCCCGACACCGGTATTTTCCCCCGCCTTCTTTCCTCTGAAAATCAGCGGAATGTAAAACAAGGGCAGCAAAGCCACATATCGTTCATGGGTAAAAATCAAGAGGAAGAAAAACAGATGTGAAAAGAGCAGCATTTTCCCAAAAGCTCTCTCCTCGCAGTCGATTTGTCGGTAAAGGAAATACAGCGTTAAAAGGGCAAAGCCCAAAGCCAGGGTTTCCAAAATGCCGATAGCCTGCCCAATCTGGTAATAGGCAAAGTGGGCGGACAAAAAGAGAAGCCCAAGGGACAAGGACAGAATACGCTTCTTCGTCATTTTCAAAGAAAAGAAGAAGAGGAAGAAGGCCAGCAGGCTGTTCAGGAAAATGTTGAAATGCAAGTAACGGTTGGGGTCCGCCCCCACCAAAGCCATTTCGATATAGGAAATCGCCCAATACACCGGGCGAAACCGCACCGCCTGCCCAATGGGAAAACTGAATTCAAAAAAATTTTGCTCCCGGAAAAAGGAAAACAAATACAGGTCGTCCATGTAAAGGGCCTTGATGTGAATCTGCCGGTTAATCCAATAGGCAGCGCCTAATAGCAGGAGAAAGGCCAGAAATAGCCCTCCAGCGGTATTCCTTTTATAAAAGCTTTATTTCCTTCTTGTTTCATTTACTCCTTACCTTTCTATTTGCGGATTTCGTAATACAATCCGCCTGTTCTTTATTCCCTAGAGATATAGCGAGGCTGCCACTCTCATCCTACTGTCAACTACCGCTTTCATGCCTTCGGAAACCCTATTGCAAATACTCCGACAGCAACTGTACAATCCTATCTTTTTCTACTATTTCTTCTTTAGTCAATGCGGGATAGGGCTCTTTGTTCCAAGGATATTCTAAACGCTCTTTCCGAATCTGTAAAAGCAAAAGCTGTTCCGCCCCTTCGCCATTGGATTCTGAAAATGCCTTTACGCCATTAAGAGGCAGGATTTCATTCTTCTCCACCAGCATGGGGCTTTGGAAAATGCCCTCCTCCGCCATTTGCAAAAGCATCTCCCTAGCCCGTTCTTCTCTCTCATCATGCAGGAAGCTTTGCTCCAAATAGACATAGTCGGTGCCGGACCATTTTAGGAACCAGGCGAAGTATAAGGGGGAATCATAAAGTCCCGGACTTCCTCCGGAGCCTTCCACATCCGTAATGCTCTGCACATTACAGGGGATACGATAGCATTCCGGCGTCTCCGCAAAGGCCAAAACATGGTGCCTTGGATTTTTTGCCATTTCCGAAAAGACGGGAAGACTTCCCTTTTCTCCTTGATTTTCCAGTTCCACCAAGGCATGGTCATAATAACCCTTGTTGGCCAAGTCAATGGGGGTGAAGCCCACTGCCCCCGCCCAGCTGGTGGTGATGGTAGTAAGAAATGCTGCAAGATAGAAGGGGGAGAAGGCAAAGGCTTTTAAAAGAAAAGCCAAAAGCTTGGAGCCCCTTGCATTTTCTTCTTGAGAACTTATTTCCGGAGCACTTCCCATACTAAAGCAAAGGAGTAATGCCAGACTTTCCCATAAAATATAGTAATTTCCGTCAATCTGCCAAAGCATTACAAAACTTAATAACGAAAATGCCATAATCACAAGGAAGGACAGGGCAAGGGGAAGGTAGTCCCAAAGAGAAGCTTCCCCGCTTTTCCCGGGAGGAAAGAAGCCTCTTCCCGGTAAACTATTTCTTCCAAGTAAACTATTTTTTCCCGGTAAATTATTTCCTCCCGCTAAACTATTTCTTCCCGATAAGCATTTCTTCCTATGGAAAAGCACTGCCATATCCCGAAGACTAAAATCAGCGGAAGAAGCACGCCACTCCAGGCAATGGCTACGTGCTCCATATCCTCTCCCACCGGATAAAAAAGGAAAGAAAAGAGTCTACGGAAAAAGGAGAATGTACTTTCCGAAAGGGAAAGCTCTCCGCTGTAATCCACATGGGCATCCAGATTAAAGGGCCAGTTTACATGAAATCCGATTGCCTTGAAAATGCCGGTAAAGGTGGTGGAAAAAGGAAGCCCCGTAATTAAGAAAGTCCGAAGGGTAATCAGTCCTGTATAAATTAGAGAGAACAGGACAAAGGGAAGCTCCGAAGTCCACTTCTCTCCCTTCGCCTGAATCGTATTATGATTTGTGTTGCTATTTATGCCGGTATTCTCATTGATGTTGATATTTTCTTTCGTATTTGCCTTTGTACTCCTCTTCCCTAAACACTCCAAAAGCATGGTGAGGAGAAAAACGATTCCCAGTAGCGTAGAGAAAACCACCGCCGTAGGCTTAAAGCTGTAGCTGAAAAAGAGCAGGAAGCAGCTTTGCAATCTCTTTCCTTTTAGGAAGAAATACAAGGCGGAGAGCTGCAGCAAAAGGGTGAATAAATCCGTTTTCATGGTAAGGGACATATTCCCCACAGAAGACAGTAGGAAAAAACAGAGTATGCCGATATAAAGCTTCTTTCTGTTTTTTTGAAAATGAAAGAGAAGCAAGCCAAAAATCAGAGCCAAGGCCAGATAAGTCCACAAAGTAAAGGATAAGAGGAACCCATAGCCCGGAAGATAATTTAAGGGATAGGTCAAAAGCTCCAATCCTTTGGGATAGCTGTAAACGCTGTTGATTTGCCCGTGGGCAGAGAAAAAGCCCTCCGGAAACAAGACATAAGCACTTCTCAGTCCATAACGAAGGGAGTCATAATCCAAAGCCACATTGCTGCGGTTCATTTGCAGGATAAAAAAGGGAAGGGCAAAGACCAAGGGATATAGCGCTCCCTCCTGAAAGTCCTTTTCTAAAAAGAAAAAGAATCGTTTTATGTCTCGAAAAATTTGCAGAGGCCTTCCCGTGGTAACAAAGCGAAACAAAAGGGCAAGCACAAAAAACCATAAGCTAGAAATAAGCATTGGCAAAAGCATTCGGTGAAGATAGGCAAAGACCAGCGTTGGTAAAATAAAGAGAAGAAAAAGAAAGCTAAGAAAGGGTCTATTTAATGCTGCTCCGGAAGCTTCTCTTCTCGAAAAATTCCCTTTCTCCGGGGCATCCTGCATTTTCCTTTTGAGTAAAAATCCCATAAGACAGAGAAAGAGATAAGCAAAAAGCCAAAGCATTTCCCGGAACGCATCTTGGGTTTTATCTTCTAAAAAACGCTCTAAGTTTCCCGAATCACGAAAAAACAAAAGAAAAAAATAAAGGGAAAGAAGACCGATTCCCACACCGGCGATTGTTTTTACAATGCTTCCTCTTCTTCCCTCTGCCATTCCTAAATCCCTTACTTTCTCTTCCTGATTGTGTTGCTAAAGTTCTCACTATTGGTATTTCTGTATTTTAGGCTATTTAGGTAGTTTTTTCAAGACGAAGGACTAAGCGAAAAAAATTTTCATATTAAACAGGAGAAATTGCATAAAATAATGCTCTATTTTTTCAAAAAATAAATACAAATTTATAGAACTATGTTACAATCATAACAATCTACAAGTTGGAAAAACAGAAAGGAGATTTTATGGGTGCAAATTGGGTTGTTTGTCTTGTGGTGGTGATTTACCTTCTGGCCATGCTGTTTATCGGCTGGTACTCCTCCACAAAAATCACAAGTAACACGGACTTTATGGTCGCAGGGCGTAGGTTGGGGCCGCTGCTGATGGCAGGAACTCTTGCCGCAACGGAAATCGGAGGGGGTAGCTCTCTGGGCGTTGTGCAAAACGGAATGTCCGGCTATGGCTTAAGTGCCGCCTGGTACATTATCACCATGGGAATTGCCTTTGTCATTCTCTCTTTCATGGCTCCCAAGTTCCGTGCCGCCACGGTAAAAACCGTACCGGAGTACTTCCGGAGACGTTACGGAAAATCCTCCGGATTGGTGACAGCCATTATTATGCTGCTTCCTTTAATCGGTCTTACCGCAGGACAATTTATCGCTTCCTCCGTTATTCTTTCCACCATGCTGGGACTAAGCTATAAGCTTTCCGTAATCATTGTTGCGGTGGTGGTAACGGTTTATTCCATTATGGGCGGTCTTTGGAGCGTAACCCTGACCGACTTCGTACAGGTTTTCCTGATTATCATCGGTATGATGGCGGCAGTACCCTTCGCCCTCTCCCATGCCGGCGGCGTGGAAGCCGTGATTCAAAATGTTCCCAAGGAAAGCTTGAATCTTTTTGCGGGTTATGACTTCTTCGGGATTCTCTCCCTCGTCATTATGTACGTAGGAACCTTCTCCGTAGGACAGGAAGCCGTTTCCCGTTTCTATGCCGCAAGAGATGAAAAGGCGGCAAAGCAGGGCGCTTGGCTTGCCGCACTGTTAAACTTCATTTACGCTTTTATCCCTACTGTTTTGGGACTGATTGTACTGGCACTGATTAACATGGGAAAATTCTCTGCAGATGAATTTGCTTCCGTTGGCGCACGGTATGCCTTGCCTATTCTGGCAATTCGCACCATGCCTGCCATCATTTGCGGTTTGCTCTTCTCCGGTGTAATCTCCGCCACCATGTCCAGCTCCGATTCAGACCTTTTGGGAGCAGGCTCCATCTTTGCCAATGACATTTTCAAAATCTTCCTGAAGCCAAATGCCAGCAGTACGGAAGTTATGAACGTGACCAAGATTACCATGGTTTTGGTGGGTGTGGCTTCCATGTTTATTGCTCTTTTCAATACCCAGAGCATCGTTTCCATCCTGATGTTCTGCTTTACCCTCCGAGCAGCCGGTTCCTTCTTCCCCTATGTACTGGGACACTTCTGGAAGAAGGCCTCCACAGCAGGAACCATTGCATCTTTGGTACTGGGAACCATTACCGTAGTTTATCTGGAGCATGTGTCCAAGGGAATGCTCTTCGGCATCCACTTTAGTCAGGCCATTATTCCCGGACTGATTGCCGCATTCATCGGCTTTATGGTTTTCTCCATTCTCATGCCTCCCGCAAAGGAAGGAACAGAGCTGGCGGAGGAAGCAGACGACTAATCCGGCAACGGGCTTCCAAAAATAGAAAGAAGAGACATAGACCGTTATCCATAGAATAGGTCCAAAATCGAGTACGCTCTCGCTAACCTCGCCCTGCGCAATGAAGGACTGTATTCTTTGTAACGATTCGCTCTGATGCAGTGTGGGTCTATAAGAGGGGCACGCTCCCGCTAACCTCGCACTGCGCAGTGAAGGACTGCACTTGTTATAAGAAAACGCTCTGATGCAGTGTAGGTCTATAAATGGGGCACGCTCTCGCTAGCTGCGCCTCGTAGCGGTACTAACTTCAAGCTTCGCTTCACTCGCTTTCAGTAAGTACCGACGGGCTCAGACTACCCCTATTATAGACCTACACTGCATCATTCGCTTCACTTATTGCTTTCTGCAGTCCTTCCTTCCGCCGGTTTTCGTAAATACCTGCGGGTTCAGATTGCCTCTCTTACAGACCTCTACTGCAATCGCTTCAATTATTGATTTTTACAGTCCTTCACTTCACCGGCTTTCGGTAAGTTTCGACGGGCTCAGATTGCCCCTCTTTCGGACCTATTCTATTGAACCGAAAAATCTATAGTCTCTTCTTTCTTTTTATTCGGAAACGTTGAGTCACGCTCTCAGCGTACCCTCTTTTCCACAGCTATCTGCCAGAAAGTTAAGCTAAACCTTGTTCTTTCCCTCTCTTTTTTTCACCTGAAAGCGTTGTGGCCGGATGAGGACTTCTTCCAATACTACACCTTCTCTTTGAGTGAGTAGCATTTCCACTGCCGAAGCCACATCCTCCGGCAGGAGGTAGCTTCCTTCTTCTCCCACGGTAAAGTCCGCATTTCGATAAAGCTTGGTATCCGTCATATCCGGTAAAATGCTGTGTACCTTTAAGCCACTTTTTCTATATTCGGAAAATAGGCTTCTGGCAAAGGACAGCAGTCCTGCCTTTCCTGCCCCGTACACCGCCCCATAGGTATTTCGCTCCAAAGCGGTTACGGAGGAGATGAAAATGATGTGCCCCTGGTTTTCCTTTAACTCTCGTAAAAAATACTGTGTCAAAATCATGGGGATTTCCAGATTCAACTCTGTCATTTCTAAAATTTTTGCTTCTTCTACATTTTCCTGTAAGCCATAGTAGGCCACGCCGGCAGAGTGAACCAAGAGAGCAAGCTTCCCCTTTTCCCGAAGGCTTTTTAGAAAACCGTCCCTTTCTTTTTTCTGTCGTAAATCCAAAGAAATCGCTTGAAAAGATGGATTCAGACCGGAAAAATCTCTGCCAATGCCATAGACGGTATAGCCCAGTTTTTGCAGGCTTTCTGCTATAGCAAAGCCGATGCCCCCGGAGGCCCCGGTGACTAAAGCCAGTTTTTCTTTTTTCAGCTTACTTAAATTGTCCAATTTCCCACCTCTTTTCTTCTCGCATCCCTTTTCTTTTTACAAGCTTGACCTTAGTTCTGTTTCAGGTCTTAGTTCCTGCCTGCCTCTATTTTTCGTTTACACCATCTACTTCCTGACTGTCCCAACGGAAGATTTTCTCCTTAGGGAGCTTCTCCTGCAAACGGCTATACAAAAAGCCTTCCATTTCCTCCATCAGTTCCTTGGGATAATGGTAATACCCCCCGGTATTTTCATAGGGAAATTGGGTGTGGGGAGAGCTGGGCAAAGCCTTTCCCATAGCCTTTAAATAGCTTTCCGAAATCCGAAAGCTTCCCACACTGCAGTCATGAATCTGCTCCATGGGAATCTTTTCAAAAACCTCTTGGAGTAAGTCACCATAGAGTTCCTTCCAACGAGGATGATAAATCATAGGATCAAAGCAAAGCCGTACAAGATACCCTTCTTCCAAAGCCTTTTGAACGGCAAAGATTCGGGAAGAAAGCCTTGCGGTGCCCTCCTCCGCCTCTTCAATAATTTCCTCGGGAGACAAAGTAAAGGCGAAAATCATTCGTTTTCTAGCATCCGAAGATAGAGGAAGTCTTTGCATTTTCCGCCAAAGGCCTTCTCCCCCGGCCTTGGTTCGTACCTCGATACGGAGAGCATTTTCCTGATTTAAAAAACGGGCAAACTCCTCCACATAGGGATAAACTCCCTCCATAGCCAGCAAATCCGAATCGTAGGAGATGCAAAGATAAAGGCTTCCCTTTTCTGCAATCCACTTCTTACAATCGGAAAAATAATCCTCCAAATTTAAAAACATCACCAGATTGCTACTGGGGTACATTCCCTGCAGATAGCAGTAGGCGCAGTGAAAGGGACAATTCATCAGAAGGGAAGTATAGCAAAAATGGCTTTCCGAAAAATCCTGGCAGACCACCGCACCGTCATACAGTCTTTGCCCCTCTTTCTTTGCCAATATCAGCTTTCTGCTTCGGGACTGGGCAAGGCGCCCCTGTTTCTTTCGGTTAAACACATCCTTGTAATGCCTGATAGGAATAACTTTTGCCTTGGGGAATTTCCGTAAAACCCGTTCCACATCAGGGCTCTGTAATATGGCTTCCTCCACATAAATATGCTGAAAATGCTCCTGATAGGGATAGCTTTTTTCGCATTTTCCTTCCGGCAATGTGCTTCCGAAGCAACCGCAATGATTCATCAAAATAGTTTCCGAACTGCCCCAATGGGTTTGCAAGGAATCTCCTGAACTGCAGCGATTGATTTGCAAGGAATCCCCTGAACCGTCACATTTTACCTGCAAAGTTCTTTCGGACAACATCCATTCTTTCAAAGAGGAAAGAGCTTTTTTTCCGGCTCTTTTATCGCCTTCCTTTCCCCCAAAATTCCACTCTAAATATTCCCGGACTTCTTCCGTAGAAATCCCTTGCAGGAAGGCATAACGAAGCAGCCTTTCCAGCTGCTTTTCCATCACAAAGGAACAATGCAGGCTTTCGGAAAGACTTTGAAGCTGCTGCTGAAAAACGGTCTCCTCTTCCTCTTCTTTTCTTCTTTCTATTGATTTTTCCTGTAAAAATCTAATAAGACGAAGAACCTTCTCCTCTTCCTTTTGCAAAAGACTTTGCATCTTTTCCTTCCATAACAGAGAAGAGGAAGAGAAAGAATCTGTTTCTTCACCGGGACTCACGCCAAAGTCCGTTACACAGCGAAGAAAGAAGAAGTCTTCCGGAGCCAGGTAGAAATTCGCCGCCTGAAATACCGCGGCACTTTCCATATCGTAAAGTAAGAGCTTCTCAAATCCGCTAAATTCTTTGGAGACTATATCTTCTTTAGAGTCGCTGTATCCTTCGGAGACGATATCTTCTTTGGAGTCGCTGTGCCCTTCGGAGACGGTATCTCTACGCCCCATAGAATCAATCTCTAAAATCTTATCCCCCGTTAAAAGCCCGGCTTCGGGAAAATCCAGCTTATACAGTAAATCCGGATAAAAGCATCGACCTGTACGTTGCTGTTCCAGCTTTTGAATCCAAAACCAACGGCCTAACAAATCTTCTGCCGCTCGGTTTCTTCTTAAAATTGCCGCCGCGCTTCCCAAGGATAGAAGCAGATCTCCCCTTTTGGCTTTTTCCTCTTGCAAAGTTGCCGCAACAGATACAGAAGCATTAATCTGTCCCTGTCCGGTGATGGTCAGGAGGATTTCTTCCCCTTCATACTGCAAAAAGGGAAACGAAGTTTTTCGTTTCCCCAGACTTAGTTTCTTGATAAGATGTTCTACTTCTCCCTTGTGGGCCGCAAAGATATAGACCATTTTTATTCCTTTGTTTTATTTCTCAAGTTTGTTCTTTGGCTTTATTCCTTAGCTTTATTCCTTAGCTTTATTCCTTAGCTTTATTTCTTGGCTTTATTTCTTGGCTTTATTTCTTAGCTTTTCTCCTGTTCCGCTCTTTTATAGGCTTCCCTATAGAAATAATCCTGAGAATCCAATCGTTCCTCCGGCATAGGATCCGGATCATGATATAGACCGTCGGAAAGAAGCCATTTTCCTTTTTCCGTATCTTGGAAGCCTAAGTCAAAAATTTTCCGAACCCGGTTCTTATTCTCAGGATCCCAAATGGGTACAGCCACCTCTACCCTTCGAAGGGTATTTCTGGTCATGCAGTCCGCACTGGCAATGTAAAGCTCCTCTTCCTCTCCCTGTCCAAAACGATAAATGCGGGAGTGTTCCAGATACCGGCCCACAATGCTTCGAACGGAGATGTTCTCCGTCTTTCCCGGAATTCCGGGAATGAGACAGCAAATGCCTCGAACCAGAAGCTGAATCACTACTCCGCTTTGGAAGCGTCAATCAAGGCATCAATAATATCCTTATCCGTTAAGGCATTTAACTTGAAACCGATATAGCCGCCTCTACCCTCTTCGCATTTTTTCTTTTCTCCTTGGATTTTTTCCAGGATGCGATTTTGTAAACCATGGGGAGCCACCCAAAGTGCCTCCGTAGATTCCACAGTTTCTCCCAAAAGAAGGGTACGGAAAACCTCTGCCGCATCCTTTCCGATACTTTGGTTTGCAGTCATTAGGCAAAGATCCGTATACAAAGTAGCGGTTTTTTCGTTGTAGTTGCCGGTTCCGATCTGGGTAATGTAGTGGATACCCTGTTCCGTCTGTTTTGCGATTAAGCAAAGCTTGGAATGCACCTTATAATTGGGTAAGCCGTAAATTACCTGACAACCTGCGTCCTCCAGACGGTGGGACATCTCGATGTTGTTGGCTTCGTCGAATCTTGCCCGAAGCTCCACCAACACCAGCACTTCCTTCCCATTTTCCGCCGCTTCACAAAGAATATCAACTATCTGACTGTGGCTGGCTACCCGATAGAGGGTAATCTTAATGGAAACCACGGAAGAATCTCTGGCTGCGTCCTGCAAGAGTCCTAAAAATCCCTTCATACTTTCGTAGGGGTAGGACAGCATCAAATCCCGACGTTCTACCTGAGAAAGAACGGATTCCCCTTTTTGAATATAAGCAGAGCTTCTGGGGCTGTATTTCGGATAGAAAAGCTCGGTCTTCTCTCGAAAGCTGTTCTGTAAGGTAAAAAGGAAGGACAAATCCAAGGGTGTTCCGCAGTGCAGGATGTGCTTATGGGAAATGCCAAGATGCTCCGCTATTTTTTTCTTCACGGACTTATGCAGCTCTCTGGTAAATTCCAAACGTACCGGATTCAAACGGTTTCGCTTCTTTAAAAGCTGCTCCATCATGCCGCGATAATCCAGATCCTCATCATAGACATCCGTAGCGTCAATATCCGCATTGCGAGTGATTCGAAGAATGGACTTTTCCTTAATCTGATAGCCGGGATAAAGCTTGGAAACAAAGTGTAAAATCAACTCCTCGGACAACATGTGATAGCCCTTTCTTCCGGGAATCTCGATTAATCGTTTAAATACCGGGTTCCAGCAGGGCACAATTCCCAGCTTCTTTTTGCCGTTCTTGCTTTCCAGACGTACCACCGCATAAAGCTCCCGATTCTGTAAGAAGGGGAAGGGCTGTGTCTTTCCCACAATCATGGGAGAAAGGTAGGGACGAATGGCCTGATCAAAGTAAATTTCCAGCTGACTTTGCTCCGCCTTGGACAGTCTTTGGAAGTTAATGATGTGGATGCCCACCGGCTCCAGCTCTCCCATGACCTGCTCATAAATTTCTTTCCGCTTTTGCTCCAGGCGTTGAACCTCTTCTAAAATCAAATCCACCTGCTCTTCACTAGTAAGATCCGTTTTATTGTCCCGGGTAGTTTTCTTAGAGCGCATTTGCTGCATCAAGGTACCCACACGCACCATAAAAAACTCATCCAAATTGGTCTGGTAAATGGAAATAAAGGGCAGACGATCCAGGAGGGGTACTCGCGGATTTCCTGCCTCATCTAAAACGCGCTCATTAAATAAAAGCCAAGATAGTTCCCGGTTTTGATACGCTTCTCTTCCTTCCTTCATTTTCCATCCCTCTTTTCTCTCTATAGCGGCAGGAAAGAATTTCCCCTTATCCGACTCCTGCCTGTCCATGTGGCTGTCTCTTCCGTTATGCAGTAAGGTCTGCTTCGTTTCTTTCCTATTCTTTAAAGATAATAAATCTTCCCTCCCCCTCTGTACAGAGGGAAGAGGGAAGAAATTTTGTTTTCTACGAAAATGAAAGCTTCTGGAATGTCGATTTCCGCTCTGTCCAAGACATAGCTTAAGCCTTTTCGTTCTTTGCCAAAATCGGCATGATAATTCCTAAAACAGAAAGCACCACCGGGGTGATGATATTTAAAGCCATGGTGAAAGGATCATCGGAGTGCATTCCCATCAAACAACAGATTGCGGTAAGGGCAAAGCACCATACACCGAAGCCCAGAGCCACTGTATTATTCTTTACAAAGTAATACTCTCTTGGGAACTTGTCTCCGGCCTTTCTTAAAGCAATGTAAGCCACGAATACCCAAAGGTAACGAAGAGGCATACATACGGAGTTTAACTTAGTCAGCTGCTTCAATACCGCTGCCGCTCCCGGAACGAAGGACTGTGCCAGGATGATGGAGCCGGAAAGTACAGCTACCATGACAATACCGTTTACATAGCTTCCTTCCTTGTTCTGCTTTAAGAGCTTCTTGGGGAAGAAAGGACGAGTCTCTTCATTGTCCAAAAGCATACGAAGAGGAGCATCAATACTGATAATCAAAACCGCAAACTGTCCGATTACGTTACAAAGCGCATAAATTACCAGTAAAGTGTCGCCTACGTGATAGTACTGGCCAAGCTTCTGGAATGCCCAGTAGGATCCGTTTGCCGCATAGGAGTCAAAGGCTTCCTTACTCTCATTGATTAATGCAGGGTCAAACATCATACCCATAGCGATGGTTCCCAGCATAGCACATACCACAACCATGATAGCCAAAGCAATCATTCCCTTGGGGGAAGCCCTTACTGGGGTTCTCTACCTTATTTACATAAGGAGAAATCTTCTCACATCCACCTACCGCAAATACCAGGATGGAAAGAGAAGTAAAATACTCCAAACGGAAATTCGGAATCAGGTTCTTTAAGCTAAAATCAAGAGAAACATAGTCTCCCTTAGGATTGATAGCCGGTGCCGCAAACATCATGACAATGTAGAGCAAGGACATAATAAACATACTGGAACCTGCCAAGGTAGCCATCTTCTTCAAGGGGTTTAAGCCCTTGCTGGCTACATAGCAGAAGATAATGAGTAAAGCAAAGGTAATCAACTGAATCATGAGCGTGGGGAGCTTATCATAAAGCTCTGCGCTACGGAAGATTACCCAGGACAATGCCTTCAGTCCGCCACTTGGCTTACTGGCAATATAGGTGATGTGACAAGCCCAATAGGTCCAACCTGCATAGTAAGCAAGCTTTGTGCCTAAGGTTTCTCTAATCCAGGAGCTTACACCGCCTCCCGCATGCTTGAAGGCAGAGCCCAGCTCTCCTACCATCAAAGCGTAGGGGACAAAATAAAGGGCAACATGAAAATCCAGCTGAAAATAACCTGAATTCCGTTGAACCATACGAAGCCGTTGGTTACATTTCCAAATCCCCATACTGTGGAAAAGGCCATAAACGCCAGCATTTTCCAACTAATTTTTTTCTGATCCATACTTATTCCTCTTCAATTCTAATTGCTGAAATCGTGTCACGAAGCTTCCGTAACACAGGTTGAGCGATTTTTTCCTCCGGCCCTGTTCTCCATTTCCAGTTCCAAAGAAAAATCTTTTTACGAAAAGAGAATTTCGTAATTTCCGTCACCCCGTCCCAAAACGGAGGAGGAGAAAAACAGCTTAGCTACTTCCACCATGTATCTTGTGTCCTTCACCCCTGCAGTTTCGTAGGGGGAGTGCATAGCCAGCTGGGCCAAACCGATGTCCACCGTATTCAGGGCTACCTGACTGTTGGAAATATTTCCAAGGGTAGAGCCCCCCAACATATCGGACCTGTTGGTGAAAATCTGGAAAGGAACCTTTGCCTTTTCGCAGAACTGCTTGAAAATGGCACCGGAAATTCCATCCGTGGTGTACTTCTGGTTGGCACTGTACTTAATGACAATTCCCTTATTGATATAAGGACGGTTTGTGGGATCCGCCTTATCCGGCTGGTTGGGATGTACCGCATGAGCATTATCCGCGGAAAGTAAGAAGCTGTTTTGCAAAGCCTGCAAATACTCGTCATCGGTCTTTCCGAAGGCACGAATAATTCGCATTAACACATCCTTTAGGAAGGTGGAAGCTGCGCCCTGCTTGGTACCGCTGCCTACCTCTTCATTGTCATAGACACAATGAACCGCCACACTATGCTTTGGCTTTGCGGCAAGGATTCCCTGTAAGGAGGAAAATCCGCACTGCAAATCATCCAGTCTTCCGCTGCAAAGGTACTCTTCCTTTGCCCCTAAGATGCAAGCCTTCTCCCTGTTGTAAAGGAAGAGGTCCGTATCCAGGATATCCTCCGGCTTAACCCCCAGTTCCTTTCCGATAAATTCCAGAAAGGCTCCCTTCTCCTGGAAGGAGGAAAATAAAGGCAGCATATCCTTTTGTGCATTGAAGGCATAGCCGTCATTGACTTCACGATTCATGTGAATGGCAAGGTTCGGGATAATCATTAAGTCTCTGTCCACATTTAAGAGCTTAGTCTCTACTCCGCCCTTTGTCTTGCAAATGACTCTTCCCGCCAAAGACAGCGGTCTGTCCAGCCAGGGGGAGCAAATCATTCCGCCATACTTCTCCACATTCAGCTTCAGATACTCCTTGTCAATCCCGATTTCCGCATTGGCCTTGATTTTGAAAACCGGAGAATCACTGTGGCTGGCCATCATCTGGAAGCCTTTAAAATCTCCCTTGGGCAGGGCAAAAGCAATCAGAGCTGAGCCGTTCCTTGTCACATAGTACTTTTCTCCTGCCTTCAGTTTCCAGGCCTCTCCCTCATAGAGAGCTTTAAAACCGCCCTTTTCCAAAGCCTGCTTCATATTTTCCACAGCAAAAAAGGCATTAGGACTTTGGTCCAAAAAGTCCATTAATTTACGGTTTATGCTTTGTTCTTCTTTGTCTATCGGCATATAGACTCCTTTCTAATCTTGCAAGAACCGGTGGTCACTGAAATACATCGTGACACCCGAATGGCATTATACCGTAAAAGCCCGGACAATGAAATACTGTCCGGGCTTTTCTTTTATGCTATTTATGCAAAAGCATTTGTTCTATGCTGTTTATTCTAAGCGATTTGCCAAACGAGAACCTTACAGGGCTGCTTCCACGGCCTTTCTTACCTCTGCCATGTCTGTAGTGGGCTCAAAGCGGGCGATAACATTTCCCTTTCTATCCACCAGGAACTTGGTAAAGTTCCACTTAATCTCCGGATTCTTCTCATAGTCCGGATCAATCTTGGGAAGCATATCCCGAAGAAGATCCGCCATCTTGCCTTCTCCGAAGCCCTTAAAGCCCTGCTGCTCCTTTAAGAAACGGTAAAGAGGAATCTGGGTTTCTCCATTACATCCACCTTCTTCATCTGAGGGAACCGGGTATTGTAGTTTAAAGTACAGAACTCATGAATTTCCTCATCGGTTCCGGGAGTCTGTCCGGCAAACTGGTTGCAAGGAATATCCAGAATCTCCAGTCCCTTGTCGTGGAATGCCTCGTACATCTCCTCCAGCTCCTTGTACTGAGGAGTAAATCCGCAGCCTGTTGCTGTGTTTACTACCAATACTACCTTTCCTTCGAAATCCTTTAAGTCCTTCTCTCCGCCCTTGGTGTCCGCTACCTTGTAATCATAAAATCCCATAAAAAACTCCTTCCTAATACTACACTAACGTTCTATTTGAATTCCCTTCCGTCTTTGGCTTTTTGAAAGATTTTTGGCAATTCAATTTTTTACAATCTTTATTGTAGTGAGGGCAAACTTCCCTGTCAAGGAAAAGAATCTAAAAATTCAAGAAAGTCTAAAAATCCTCCATGCCTATACTTTTTCTCCAAATGTTGCAATCGCAACAAACTTTATTTTTTCTCTTTGCTATACTTTGCTCAGATTCAAAAATTGTAAGTCAGAGTTTACAGGAGGATAAAATAATGGCACAGATTACTAGTGATATGTTGGTAGGACAGATTGTAAATGAGTATCCTATGTTGATTGATACTTTACTGGAGGCAGGAATGCATTGTCTTGGTTGCCCCAGCTCTCAGATGGAGTCCCTGGAGGATGCTTGCATGGTTCACGGATTAAATCCGGATGCTCTTGTTTGGCATTAAACAGTAAGTTAGGAGAGGTAGAGGCGTAATGAGTGCATTTTTAGGGCCGATTCATTATTGGTTATACAACAAGATTCAGCTACAGGAAGAGCTGATTAAGGATATTGTAGCTTACGGCGAAAAAGAGCAATGGAAGGCTTTTGCTGATGGAAGCTTGGCAGAAAAGACGGTAAATAAGGAGTTACGTCCTTTAAATGAATTGATTGACGTAATGAACATTCACGGATGGTTGCAGGAAAGAGTTCAGGATGCGGAAGCTCGCTATGCTCTTTTGGTTACAACTGTTCTGGCAGAGGACGCTTCCCGTCTTTCTTCTTTAGAGGATATCGCCTTTCAGTTTGGACAGAAGCACGCTTTGGAGGCTGACTCCGATGCCAGCGACGCTTACAGAAAGATTGACGATTCTCTTTTAAACGGTATGCCCTGTGACAGAGTTAATGTCTTAACAGAGCAGGATGTGGATAGAACCTCCTGGCAGCAGGAAGAGGATATTCATGCTCCCTTCTGGGAGGCCGTTTCCGGAGATCCTAAGGTTTACTATCAGTTGAGAAGAAAAATTATGGAAGGTATGTTAAAGGATACCAAGCTCCATATGGATTCTTCTGATGAGAACCATTACAGCATTTACAGATAAAGGGAAATGCTGCCGGTTCAGATTAAAGGCCGGCGTAATGCCATAGCTCCGGCGATACTATATTTTTATAGGAATCTTTTATTGAGGGGTCATCACTTTGAAGAAACCCTTCTCCTATTACTATTGCAAAAATTTCAGAAAATACGAAAAGAGGAAGTTTATGAATCAAAGTGTAATTCTTATGGAAGAAGACCATGCCAACATCAATAGAGCTTTAGGCGTTATCCGCAACATTTGCCTGCAGCTGATGCAGGGAGGGGAAGTTCCCGATGAGGATTTCCGGGAAATTATCGAGTTTGTACGGGAATATGCGGATAAGCATCACCACGGTAAGGAAGAGAAATTCCTCTTCCCCGTGATGGTAAAGAAGTTGGGACCTGTAGGAGACAAGCTGGTAACTCACGGTATGCTGGTGGAGCATGATTTAGGAAGAGCGGATGTTTTATCATTAGAAACCGCCCTGAACGAGTATAAGAAGAATCCCCGTCTGGAGTTAAAGCTGGACATCTTATCCTATGCTATGGCTTATGCTCACTTATTACAGCTTCATATCGAGAAGGAAAACAGTGTGGTATATCCCTTTGCGGAAAGAGGTCTAAGCGAAGAAGATTTCAAGGAAATTAACGAGAAGAGTCAGGCCTTTGAGGATGAGCAAACTGCCAAAGGTGTGCAGAAGCACTACTTGGATATTTTGGAGAAGCTGGAGAAGAAGTATCCGGCAAGTGCACAGGCGTAATATCGAAAGAGTTACAAATAAGAAGTTATAGAAAATCAAAATGGTTTTCTACGCAATATAGGTCTGAATCGGGGCACAGATCGCCCTATTTCAGACCTATATTTTTCTTTTTCGAACACAATAATCATCAACAAGAACCTATCGTGTTCTTTTTATATTGAAATTTTTTGTCAAACTAACTATACTGAAGAAAAATATCTAAAAAGGAGGTATAGAGATATGGCACAGGCTACTTTCAGCGTTCGTATGGATGAATCCTTAAAAAAACAATTTGACGGACTATGTCAGGAATTCGGCATGAACCCCTCTACTGCCATAAATGTATTTGCAAGAGCAGTAGTAAGACAGCGTAAAATCCCCTTTGAGATTTCCTCTCCCGAAACAGGGATTACAAGAGAAGGTGCAATGCAGGCATTTACAGCTTTACGAGCACAGGCTAAAGCTAATGGTGTTTCAGGTATGAGCCTGGAGGATATCAATAAAGAAATCAATCTTGCTCGGAGGGAGGCAAAGATATGATTTGCTGTGCTGTAGTGGACACAAATGTACTTGTTTCAGCCTTATTGTCAAAAAAAGATGATGCCGCCACAGTTCAGATATTTAATAAAGTAATTAGCGGCGAAATCATCCCTGTCTACAGCAATTTAATCACAAGAGAATATCGGGAAGTCTTAACACGTAAGAAATTTGGTTTCTCAGTAGATTTAGTTGAATGCTTAATATCTACTATAGAAAAATACGGTATATGGGTGGATCCTATAGCTTCCGGCATAACACTTCCAGACATGAAAGATTTGCCATTTTATGAGGTTGTACTTGAAAAGCAAAATAATAATAGCAATACTTATCTTGTTACCGGAAATACCAAACATTTCCCGAAAGAGCCTTATATTGTAACCCCAAGAGAGCTCCTGGGTATTTTAAGCACTAACGAATAATACTATTGAATCTAACACCCTAACAATTATCTATATGGTATATGAGTTTTAGAAAAATTTCATTACCCTTTTTATTCCTTCTATGATAGACTGGAGATGTAATTGTATAGGGTATTTTTATATATCGACAGCATGTGAACTGCTCTTGGCGATACAGAAATAAGGAACTGTGAAAGAGATTTTTCTCCTTCTACAGTTCCTTTTGTTTTGCCTTGTATTCTTTATCGAACCATACAATAAGCTTCTGCCGGATCATTCCTCAAATCCTTTTTCTTCCCTCTACTGCTTCAAAATAAAGGTATTCCGGTCAAAATCGATAATTCCTTCCTCCTTTAGCTGGGAAAGCTCTCTGGTCATGGCGGAGCGGTTGGTGCATAAAAACTGTGCCATATCCGTACGGCTCAGTCCCAGTTCAATGTACTTGGATTTTTGTTTTTGTGCCTGTAAGGAAAGGTAGGCCAATATCTTCTCTCTAAGGCTGCTTCGAGAAGTCACCTCAATTTTTTCCATCAGCTGAATATTTTTCTTTCCAATCAAATCAAAAAGATTTTCAATCAGGCGGAAGTGGAAGGCGCAACGGTTTTTACAGACGTGGATGGCCTTTTGGAAGGAAATGAACAGCACCTCCGCCTTACTGGCTGCCACAAAGCTGACATACTCTCCCGCGGCGGTATTATTGCCAAAGGTCTCTCCGAAGATTTCTCCCTCATTCATATAGGTGAGAAGGGTTTCATTTCCCCACACATCCGTCTTTAACATATGGATACTGCCTTGTAAGACTACTCCTACGTGCTGCTCATTCTTTTCCTCCAAATGAACAATCTCCCCCTTTTTATAGGAGCGGACATAGCTTTTCATGCAGTACAGAAGGGCATTCAGATTCTCCGTCTCCACCCCATTGAAAATCTCCAAATCTCTGTAGCGAAGGAGTTCATCTCCCTTCAAATGTTTCTTCTTTTCCTGTTCTCTACTATGCACAGAGGTAAAGGAGACTTCCCCCCTTTGCAATGCTTCTCTTTCCTTCCCGCTAAGCACGGAAAAGTCCTTATCTCCTATCCCTTGATGCGTTCTTTTTTTCCTCGCAGTCCGGGCAGGTACAACCCTCTCCATGATCTTCCTCGGAGCAGCCGCAAGAATGCTGATGGGAGTCGAACCCATATCCGCAAGTACTTTCCTCGCTGCCTCCCGAGCAGCCGCAAGAATGCTCATGATAGCCTTCTCCACATTGACAGCTCTCCTCAGTACTATTCTTTTTTTCCTTCATTTCCTGACCCATTTTTTTTTTCTCCTGTTTTTCATTTATTTTCTTAAATTTTATATATAATATACTCTTCCGGATTCTTTACACTAGCGAAAATAAAACAAAGCCCTATTCCATTTCATGTTCCCGTATTCGTGATTCTTCTCTATTGGACTCCGATTTTCTATTCATCCTCTATGCATTTTTCCCCTATAACTTATATAAAAATACTTAAATTTTTAAATATTGTATTTTTTATATACAGAGTTTATCAGCATTTTGTTGCCTCTGCAACACTTTTTTCTCATTTCCTAGGTATGATAAGCAAAGTAATGAGTCTAGGAATTTTTCTTCAGGAGGAAAAAAATGGAAAATAAGATGTTTTGTTATCAGTGTCAGGAAACCGCAAACTGTTCCGGCTGTACCGTATCCGGTGTTTGCGGAAAGAAGCCGGAAGTAGCTGCGATGCAGGATCTTTTGGTTTATGCCACCAAAGGATTATCCGCTGTGGCTCAGCAGTTAAGAGCTGAGGGAAAGGAAGTTTCTCAGGAATTAAACCACAGAGTAACTATGAACCTTTTCATCACTATTACCAATGCAAACTTTGATAACGATGCTATCGTGGAAAATATCAAGGAAACCTTCGCTATGAGAGATGCTGTAAGAGCTACTCTTTCCGACAGCTCCAAGCTTCCTAAGGCAGCAACTGTAGAAGTGGCAGAAAAGGATTATCCCGTTTTTGCACAGAGCATCGGTGTTTTAGCTACTGAAAATGAAGATATCCGTTCTTTAAGAGAGTTAATCACTTACGGATTAAAGGGTCTTGCCGCTTATTCCAAGCATGCAAACGCTCTTTTAAAGGATGATGCCAATGTAGATGCTTTCATCCAGAAGGCTCTTGCCGCTACTTTAGACGACAGCCTTTCCGTAGACGATTTGGTAGCCCTTACCTTAGAGACCGGTAAGGCCGGCGTAGAGGGTATGGCTCTTCTTGACGGAGCAAATACTTCCGCTTACGGAAATCCTGAAATCACTACCGTAAATATCGGTGTTCGTAACAATCCCGGAATTCTGGTTTCCGGACATGACCTTAAGGATCTGGAAATGCTCCTTGACCAGACAGAAGGCACCGGCGTAGATGTTTACACCCACTCCGAGATGCTTCCTGCCCACTACTATCCATTCTTTAAGAAGTATAAGCACTTCGCAGGAAACTACGGAAATGCTTGGTGGAAGCAGAAGGAAGAGTTCGAGCCATTTAACGGACCAATCCTCATGACCACAAACTGTATCGTTCCTCCAAAGGACAGCTACAAGGATAGACTTTGGACTACCGGTGCTGCAGGTTATCCCGGATGCAAGCACATCGGAGGAAAGTACGGCGAAATCAAGGACTTCTCTGCCATCATTGAACAGGCTAAGTCCTGCCCCGCTCCAACAGAAATCGAGACCGGAACCATCGTTGGCGGATTTGCTCATGAGCAGGTATTTGCCCTTGCGGATAAGGTAGTAGAGGCTGTAAAGTCCGGCGCTATCAAGAAGTTCGTGGTTATGGCCGGTTGTGACGGAAGACAGAAGAAGAGAGACTACTACACAGAGTTCGCTAAGGCACTTCCAAAGGATGCCGTAATCTTAACCGCAGGCTGTGCAAAGTATAAGTACAATAAGCTGGATCTTGGCGATATCGGCGGAATTCCAAGAGTTTGGATGCCGGACAGTGTAACGACTCCTACTCCTTGGCCTTAATCGCTTTAAAGCTGAAGGAAGTATTCGGCTTAGATGACGTAAACAAGTTGCCATTGGCATATAACATCGCTTGGTACGAGCAGAAGGCTGTTATCGTTCTTCTTGCCCTTCTCTACTTAGGGGTAAAGAACATTCACCTTGGACCAACCCTTCCCGCCTTCCTTTCTCCGAATGTAGCAAAGGTTCTCGTAGAGAACTTCGGTATTGCCGGAATCGGAACCGTAGAAGATGACATGAAGATTTTCTTCCCGGAAACAGCATAAACGAGATATCACATGCTTCGCGAGCCATGTGCTTTTAAAATAAAGAAGCTATCACAGGCTTTGCACGATAGGTATCAAGAATAAACAAGGTACCCTGCGCTTCGCAAGCGATACTCATTAAGAATAAAGGAGCCGCCCCTATGGGGCGGTTAATCCGATATAAGAAATCGTTTTATTTTCGGAAGCTGAACAAGTTCCAGTCAAAACATCATTTGCCCAAAATCTTATCTTCTAGGAAGCACCGGAAAAATCTCTTGCAAAAGAGAAAATCTTCAACACGCAGTAGAAAGAGAGCTATACAATGTATTCTATTCAATGTAAACGAATTTATGAAGAAAAAACAGATAAGGATGGATTTCGTATCCTGACGGATCGACTTTGGCCACGAGGCATCACAAAGGAACGTGCCGCTTTGGATAACTGGGCAAAGGAGATGAGCCCTTCTACTTTTCTTCGCAAAACTTTCAATCATAAAGAGGAGAATTTCCCCTTATTTGAGAAAAAGTATTGGGAAGAGTTGGAGAAGAATCCGGAGAAGGAGCAATTTATTGCTTTGGTTAGAGAGCATCTTGCTCATGAAAATGTTACCCTTCTCTATGCTACTAAAGAAGAGCGTTTTAACCAGGCTGTGGTTATGGAGGGCTGGCTGAAGGAGAAGCTTTCGGAAGAGGCAAAGGAGCATTCCGCTTAATTCGCCCTTCGAAGGGAGGGACTGTAACTCTTTAAGAATAAGCTCCGATGCAGTATAGACATGAAATCAGGCACGCTCCCGCTAACTTCGCCTTCGTAGCAGTACTAACTTCAAGCTTCGCTTTAGCTTGCTTTCAGTAAGTACTGACGGGCTCAGATTGCCCTCTTTCATATCTATACTGCATCTGTCGCTTCAATTATTGATTTTTACAGTCCTCGCTTCGCCGGGCTCTATAACTTCTGCCAAACTCAAATTGCCTCATTTTCAGACTGACATTGTCGAAAATTTCTTTATTCTGCTTCCATTTCTTCCATATTCATCTCTACCGGATTTATTCCTTTTGCTTCGAGACCTTCCTTTTTCTCTAGGGACTCTTGGACAGCATCTTTCATGGCGTCCATGCCGTTGTCTCCCTGCTCTTCCTTTTCTTCTCCTCGAATGGATTTCTTCTTTTTATCCTCTTCGACAGTTTTTTGCAGGCTTCTCATGGCTATGGCCATGACATAGGCTTTGGGGTTTTTTTCCTTTAAAAATTCCAGATCTTTCGGATTCACAGCTTTTCCGGATCCGTAGAGCAGTGCAATTCGGAAGGCATCTGTCTCATCCTTAAAGGCCTTGGATGCCTCCTCTCCGGATTTTTTCGCATTCTCAAGCTCTTCCAGCCGGGACGCCCAATCCTGCTGAAAATCCTTCTGCTTATTGATATCCTTCGCATCCTTTTCCATATCCTTCAAAAGGTCGGAAAGGACGTCAGCAAGGTCTGTATCTTCCTCCTGCCCCTTTGCTTTTTGAGAAAATGCTTCATACTCCGCACTGAGCTGAATACTGTCTTTCCGTACCAAAGAGCCTTCCTTGGCTTTGGTTTCGGTTTTCTCGTTCTTTGAAACCGACTTGCTTCCTGTATGAAGCTTTGAAATACCACGACTTCCGGGGAATGCTTTAATCTCCATTTTGCCTCCTTTGCATAGAATTCTTAATATTCTATTCGACAAAGGCGGACAGAAAAATTATCCTTTTCTATTCTTTTCCGCTATAAGCTCATTTTTTCCTTTTCAGGAGTTTAAATGAAAGAGTTTAAAAGCTGTATACTTCCTCTCTTTGGAACAAATGAAGAAGCCGGTCGTCTTCTTCTCGAGGGAACAGCTCGTCAACAACTTCCTGCACCGATACAATTTCCTGAAGCTTTTCCACATTTGCCCCGGAGAAGAAGAGGCCTTCCTCCACATTTCCCTCCACTGCGGAAATAAGGGCATGGGTAATACAATACTTCACCGTTCTCGGATCACAGCCGTGAATACAACGGGAGCAATGCTTGGGGGCAATCTGCCCGGTAAGTCCGAGCTTCTCTAGCATGGGACTCTTCACCGCCCTTCCCGGCATGCCCACCGGACTATGGATAATTTCCAGGTCATTTTCCTTCTTGGAAATGAGGTACTCTTTATAGGCAGTGCTAGCATCACATTCCCTGGTGCCGATAAAACGGGTAGCCATCTGTACACCGTAAGCTCCCGCTTCCTGCATTCTTGCTATGTCTTCCCTACTCCAAATGCCTCCTGCCGCAAAGAGAGGAATCTTCCGTCCGAACTCTTCTTCAAAAACCTGCAATACGGAAAGCACCTCCGGAATCAATTCTTCCAAAGGCTTGGCTGTGGCTTCTTCCACCTCTGCCGCCTTAAAGCCCAAATGTCCCCCTGCCAAAGGTCCTTCCAGCACCACAAAATCTGCTGTTCTTTGGTATTTGGCTCCAGGTCTTGAGCAAAACCTTGGCAGCTCTTCCGCTGGAAACAATAGGGGCAATCAAAGCAGTTCCTTCCGGTACCAGCTCCGGTAAACTTAGAGGCAATCCTGCTCCGGAAATTACTGCATCAATTCCCTCTTCCACAGCGACTTTTATGGCATCTTCCCATTGTCTGGTGGCCACCATGGCGTTGATAGCAATCATTCCTTTTCCTTCGCTAAGTACCTTCGCTCTTTGGATTTCCTTACGTAAAGCCCGAAGATTGGCTTCCTCCGGAGCGCGGCGAAAGTCCTCTTCCCGATAACCGCAGTCTGCCGTACTGATGCAGCCCATAGCTCCTGTTTTGGCCACTGCTCCCGCTAAGCCGGAAAGGGAAACTCCCACTCCCATACCTCCCTGAATCAAAGGAATCTCTAAACCTCTATTTTTCAACTGACCCATTTTCCGCGTCCTTTCTGCTGATGGAGAAGGAATAGTCTTCTTCATGTATCAATATTTTTAATTATATTTCTTTAATAGCTTAAATCATCTAACAAACCCCGTCAAGTAGTTTACGAAACTACATTCGAAGTTCTTTCTTGTATTTTTCTTAAGATAGGGATGTTTAGACGCTGATTTCTCCATCAGAGATTAAAATAGACAGCAAAAAAGAGGGAGTAAAAAATCAAAAAAATTTTGATTTTTTACTCCCTCTTGCTTTTCTTCAGGGTTTTTAATCGCTCTTAAGCCTTTGCCAAAGCCTCTCCAAGAGCCTTGCAGTTTGCCAGTCCTTCCTCATCGGGAGTGTTGTTGCAGATAACGGGAGGCGCTACCATTACAGCACCTGCGCCGGTCATTCTTGCTTCCCAATCACGCATCCACTGTCCATCGCCCCAGTCATAGGATCCGAAAAGACCGATCTTCTTGCCGGAAACGGAACCGAGTAAATCCTCTACGAAGGGCTCCATCTCTCCCTCGTCCAGCACCTCATCTCCCATAGCAGGGCATCCTAATGCATAAACTGCCTCTCCTGCTAAGTCTGCTGCAGAAATATCGGATACGCTAACCATCTTAGCCTCTCCGCCTGCTGCCTGGATTCCCTCAGTAACTGCCTTTGCCATCTCCTCTGTGTTTCCTGTCTGGCTGAAATACTACATGAATCATCTTTTTGTCCTCCTTGATTTTATGCCTAAAATATTGAATTATTCAATATTTGGGTTTGTAAAATGAATTGAATCGATTGTTTGAGAAAACTGTTGGCAAAACTGTTGGCTAAAAATTGTTTACGAACACTTTTGCGAAAGACTTTTCTCTTTGAGGAATCTTTATTTCTCCTCTTGTTTATATCCTAGCACTTTACTAGGGTTTATTTGTTGCTAATGCAACATTCTAACTATCGATTTTTTATCAGTTTTGATTTTTCTCAGATTTTTCTTTTCTAATAGCTTTTTTTCTTAAGCCACCTGACGCTTCTTAATGTGATAAGCCATCACCAAATCTCTACAGCTTAAGCCGGATTTCAGCATCAGGGTAAAGCTTTGAATGCACATATCATAGGCTTGGAAACAAGCCAATGCACTCTCCACCTCGGTAAAGACCTTCCAATAGCCGGTGAGCTTTGCTTTGGCCAAAGGATTCTTCATATAAATCTTCACATCCCGAAGGGGATAGCCAAGGAAGACGCCTATCTCGTGGGGAAAGTCCGCCTGTTTCTCCTTATACCGGGCAAAACGCGCCGTGAAATGCCGGAAAACTTCCTCTAAAGAGAAACTCTCATAGCCTACAGCTAAGCTCTGTAAAAAGCTCTGCACAGTCTTTCTGCTCAGAAGCTCCTCCAGCTTTTCCCTTTGGTACAGGAGAATGCTTTCCTTTTTCCCGCTATGAAGACTAATCAAACAAATCTCGGTTCCCAAAAAAAGTTCTTCCAAAATCTGTTTCTCCGCCTTAGTTACCGTGATAATGGCAGAAGGCTTTAATCCTGTAATTACCGGGGCATTCAAACAGATATGCTCTGCAATATAATCTTCTATGCCCTCTTTTCTTTTGCAAAAAAAATTGTCCTTCTCCATCCTCTCTCCCCTTTGGTTAGTTAATATAAACTAACTACAAAGTGGATTATATTAGTTAATGCTAACTTTGTCTAGGGGGAAATAAAAAATTCTATCTTTTTGCAATGCCCCTATGCATTTTTTCGCATTGTGCTATAATTTTTTGAGGAATTTCTTTGCAATCGATTCCAAAATCATTTTACTGATTGCTTGTATAGATAAGGAGGAATCATGATCCTAATTGAAAACGGAACCCTGGTTAGTCCAAGGGAGAGCTTCCTTGGAGACATTTTGATAGAGGGAGAAAAAATCAAGAAAATTTTCCGAAAGGACAGTCCTAATTTCCAGGCCGAGAAGGATGCCGCTTTGGCTTCCGAAAATGCTGTAGAACGGATTGATGCAAGCGGAAAGCTCATTTTCCCGGGCTTTATTGATTGCCACACCCACTTTGAACTGCATGTTGCCGGCACTGTAACCTGCGATGATTTCCCCTCCGGTACCAAGGCCGCCATCTCCGGCGGAACCACCAGTATCGTGGATTTCGGCACCCAGTACAAGGGCGAAACCCTGATGGAGGGCTTTAAAAATTGGCAGAAAAAGGCCGATTTGGGAGCTTCCTGTGACTACGGCTTTCACATGTCCATCAGTGACTGGAATGAAGAGGCCAGCAAGCAATGTCAGAACATGATGGACGAGGGGCTGAGCACCTTTAAGGTGTATATGACCTATGACATTCAGGTGGATGACGAGGAGATGTTTTACATTCTGAAAAGGCTGAAGGAAGTAGGCGGAATCACCGGGGTACACTGTGAGAATACCGGTATGATTGCGGCTTTACAGAAAAAATACAGCGCCGACGAGAATACGAGAAAATCCGTATCTTCCCACTATCTTTCCCGTCCGGATGATGCGGAGGCGGAGGCCATTAACCGTATGCTCTATATTGCCGATGTGGTAGATACACCCATTATTGACGTGCATCTGACCTGTGAAAAGGGATTAAATGAGATTCGAGAGGCCAGAAAACGGGGTCAAGTGGTATTTGCAGAAACTTGCCCTCAGTACCTTACCATGACCGATGATCTCTACAATTCCGATTTTGAGACCTCCGCCCGTTATGTAATCGCTCCCCCTCTTCGGAAAAATCCGACCAGGAAGCATTGTGGAAGGCTCTGGCCGATGGAGAAATCCAGACCATTTGTACCGACCATTGCTCCTTCACCTTGGAGCAGAAGGATCTGGGCAAAGAGGATTTCCGGAAAATCCCCGGCGGAATGCCCGGTGTGGAAACCAGAGGAGAAGTCATTTTCTCCGAAGGCGTGGTAAAGGGACGAATTTCCAAGGAGCGTATGGCTGCTCTTCTTTCCGAGAATCCCGCAAAGCTCTATGGCATGTATCCGGAAAAGGGAATCTTGCAGGAAGGGTCTGACGCAGACATCGTTTTGCTGGATCCCAATAAGAAGAAAACCATTCGCAAAGAGGATCAGGTTTCCCGCTCCGACTATGCCCCATTGGAAGGCCTGGAAATTCAGGGCTGCATCGAAGAAGTGTTCCTGAGAGGAAAGCTGGTTGCCAAGGGCGGCAAGGTGCTTTTGGAGAATCAGGGAAAGTATCTAAAGAGAAAGAAATTCCAGCCGGTGGTATAAAGAAGGCGGAAATGCAAAGCCCCGAATGTTCAGAAAAGAATTCTGTTCATTCGGGGGGGGCTTTTCTATATATAAAATTGATCTACTATTTCTGTCAAAAAGCTACATATTAAAGTTTACTCAATGACATATAAAGGCTCTCCTGTAACAAGATAATTTTCTTCTACAGGAGCAGATGCATCAGATTGTCTCCAAAAGTCATTTTCAAATACTAAATACACTGTCTTGCCATTATATGGCATTAGATAAGATAGCATAGAAGAATCCGGATAAAAATCAAGGCCTTTCAGATAAACATATTCACTTGGATCACCATCTGCACGATTGATCCACAGTCTTTCCGGTTTCGTAAAATCAATAATTCCAAAATGTTTTTTGAGAAACTCCATGTCGTAACCAGCAAGCAAATTAACATCATGACCAGCTTTTCTCCAGTCATAATATGTCCAAATACCAATCTTTCCTTGAATAGGCACATACCCCTTATTCTTCGCCTCCTGAATCTTGGCCTGCCTTGCCGCTTCTGCCATGGCTTGTTCTTGTGCCTGGTCTCTTTTGCCGTCTTCTCCCAGATACTTTCCGTCAATCTCTTGATTTCTTGCCATGGTGCCATCTCCCAAGAGATAGTAGTCTTCAATCCATTGATTTTTGCCATGGTGCCATTGGGCAAAAGATAGTACCAGCTTCCCTGCTGTTCCACCCACTCCTGTTTTGCCATGGAGCCGGTGGATTTAAAGTAGTACCATTCTCCATCGATTTCCGCCCATTGGTTTCGATAAAAATGTTTTCCTACCCGATAACGCCATAGGCTTCCGGTTTTGACCCAAGTGCCGGCAAAGCTGATTCCGGAAAATAAAGTGGCTAATAAAATACTGAGCCACACTATACTTAAAAATCTTTTTTTCACATTCCCCTCCATTTTCTCTATTTAAGAGTATGTTCTAAGAAGCGTAACATTTGCCTGTTCCACAGCATTCATTACCGGATAGATTTCTTCCATATCGGCAGTTCTTGGGGTGTACCAGCTCTTCTGCACAAAATAATCCGTTAGAGCCTGGTCTTTGAAAATGTAACCGTGGCGTGCATACATTTCGTTGATAATCATTTGGGTAATGCTTCTCTCTCCCGGGAAACATACTGTTCGGATATCGGGCTTGGAAATTTGACACATCCGCAGTACTTAGCAAACGACTTGCACTTTCTGCATAAAGGTATTCTCCTGTAGCAGGATTTTGCACAGCTGCATTGCCTCCCTCTGCACCGGACTGTACATTAGCACCGGGCTGAGCATTGGCATCGGTCTGCGTTTCTGTAGAAACAGTTGACTGCTCCATAGCGCCTTCCTTCTCATTTTCAGGCAAAGAAGCTTGCTCTGAATCTTTTTCTTTATTTGGGTCTGTAGCATCAGAAGCTTTCTTTTCATCCTCTTTTGTTAAGCCGGATACTTTATAGCTTCCGCCTTTAAGAGAAAGGGGAATAGCTAAATTCTTTGCACTTTCTTCAGAAAAATCCCAATGATATTGGACCGTATCTCCATTTTTCAAATCCGTAGTTTTGCTAAAGTCCGGTAGCATAATAATATTCTTGGCATAGTCAAGGGCATCCGGATAAAGAAGGGGAAGAAAGCCTTCCTCCGCTTCTTTAGAATAATGAATTTTCTCCTTCTCTTTTTCCAAGAGAGCATCCCAGTCCATTTCCACCTCTAAAGTGCCTTGTCCATCGCTTCCTATGGATTGAATTTTTAGGTAAGCGTTTAAATCAATCCCATTATTTTTCGGACGAAGCAGTAGAAATCCACCTCCTGCCATCACTGCTAAAGCAAAAATTACCAACCCTGGTATATACTGTCCCGGTTTAGCTTCCGTATTACTCGGTTCCGCTTTTGAAGATAAAGCTTCCGGAAAAATATGCTCTTCTTCACGGGAAGCATTTTCCATACTTTTATTTTCATTGAATTGTTCCGTCATAGGACACTCCTTCTTTCCATGAAAAGCATTTTTAATAGGGATATTTTTTCACGAAATTATCCCAGCCCATCTTTAACGCATCCGGGGCAGGAATATAATCAATATATCCTTTATCCAAATAAGCAGCATATAAAGAGGCATCTGTGGTAACCGGTTCGTCATGTCTTACATCATCCTCAGTGTATGTATAAGTAGCAATTTCTGTGGACGTAATTTTTGAACCATCATAATAGTAATAATACATACGATTCAATCCCGTATCATAATCATCACTATTTCCACGGTCCCATATACCACCGAACAAACCGGGATAGTTTCTATTCTTACTATAGCCTGCATAAGCTGTACCGGAATATACATCCATAAGCCCTTCTATTTTTCGCACACCTTTTTCCGTCGCTCTGTAGAAGCAAGTATAGCTATAGCTGGATCCATTCTGGTTACCAACCAGTAATTCCGGAACTCCGTCATTGGTAATGTCATATAAAGCAATAATCGCACTAGCCCAATCAAATATATCCACATCATTACGGTAACGTTCATTCTTTACAAACTCATAGAACTGCTCTTTCCATGTCCCTTTATTGGCACTTGCATTGTTCACCGCTTCTGTTGCTGCCTGTGTTGCCGGGGCTTCCGTTTCTGCGGGTACAGCTTCTGTCTGTGACGCAGTCTCTACAGCCTGTCCACCTCCATTTGCATCAGAACCTTCCCCTGCCTGTTCGGCGGTTTCCTCTTGCAGTGCCTGAGTCAGACTTTCCATCTTGCTCTTTTCTTCCGAACTTGCTTCCGCCATACTTTGAACAGTGAAAGTCAATCCCTGCTCTCCTGCATTTTCCGATACAAGGCAGGAGCGATATTGCTCTTCCGGAAAGCTTTCGCTGATAAATTTAAGTAGAATTCGATAAGCCTTTTTCTCCTTTTTCACGGAAAGGATTTCCATATTTTTTACTTCTCCGGTGGAGGGGCTTCCTTGCTCCAGATTTTCTAAAATGCTAAGCAATAGAGAATCCGGAAGACTTTCCAGAAGAATGTCGGAATCATCCCCTTCCTTCAAAATCTGTCCTTGCAGGAAGAACAGGGCCTCATTATAGGATAAGGCTATATTTTTTACAGAAGCGGTCACAGGTTGATTTATGCTGTTCTTCTGTTCTTTTTCATTATTATCTGAGGTATCAGTAGCTTTCTCAGGCTGATTTTCAGGCTTCTGAGACTCACCCAAAGTATTCGAAGCTTTCTCTTCAGTTTTTTGCATTACATCTACAGTGTCCTGAGAATCCTCAAACTTGCTGTTTTTGCCGTTGCTAAATAGTATACGGGATTGTTTCTTCTTCAATCCTTCCCATAGCTTCAGATAATCCTGTTCCTTGACTTCTTTTCCGTGTAGCATATATTGTCCGGAACTACCTTCTACAGCCGTTTCTCCGGCTGATTCTTCAACATTTTCCCCTGCTTCTTCTCCTGCATCTTCTCCGCCAAAGGCTTCATAGGAGTGGCTGGCAATTTCCTCAAAGCTTAGGGGAAGACTGCCGTTATTCAAACGATAAAGGCGCTCCAACATTTGCCCGTCATATTCTTCCCGATAGAGATAAAGCGTTTTTTCTCCTTGAATTTGAAACAGGGTATAGTTCACACCGCCACCTGCGAAGACATCCAGACTGTCCATGGTGCAAAGGGGCTCAAGTCTTCCCCCTGTAAAGCTGTACACCTGTAAATCTGCCTGACTTACCCTGCCGTCTTCCTTACCGCTGTTTCCCTCTATGTAAAGTAGCTCCGGGGTATCATCACCGAAAATATCCCAAAGCAAGACTGTTTTTCCCTCTTTATGCTCTGCTTCTTCTGCATCCTCTGTATCCTGTCCGCTGTACTGCCAAACATACGAAGAAATGGCCTCTCCCTTTTCTTCCAAGTGGGCAAGATAGGAGCCATGGGCTCTACTATAATCCGAAGAAAATGCTTCCTCCTTCCCTACGGCATTAGACTTTCTCTGTAAGAACATGAGAAAAAGAAGCAGTATCGCCACAAACAACACGAAATGGCAAATACTGCATGAATTTGTAACGAGAAGTCCCGGTACCACCGGCATTTTCTCGTTGCTCATTTGAAAAATTGGAAGAGTTCATCATTTTCCCCCTCTAATTCCGAGTAAATCGGCTTCTTTGAAGCTTTAAGTTTTACCCTATCTTTTTACCACAATACCAGCGGTAGCAAAAAAGCCACCGCCGGTATCAGTTCCCCGATAAATCTTATCTCTTTACCGGCTTTCCATTTACAGTCCATCGACCTTCACTATCTAATTGATAACCGTCTTTTTGTTCATTACGATAAAGTCTTCCCTGGTTTGCTCCTCCTTCTTCCAAGTAGTAACAATAGCCGTCAATCCACTGCCAGCCTGTTACCATTCTTCCTTTCCAACCGTCGGAAGTTGGGAAGAGATAGTATTTGCTACCGTTTAACTCTATCCATCCTGTTGCCATATAGCCGGAATCCAGGAAGTAATACCAATAGGTCTTACCATTGTAATCTTCATTGCCCCAGTTGTTCTTGGGATAGCTTCCGTCTGCTTTTTTATACCACCAGCCGGTTCCGTCTTGCATCCATTGCCCGCCTGCTAAAGAACGCTCAACACCCAGAACCTGTCCTACATTTCCACCGCTAACGCTGGGCTTTCCGAAGCCACCGGAGGAGCTTCCGCCACCTCCACCGCCGCCGGAAGAACCGCTACCGGAGGAACTGCCGGAGAAACTGCTTCCGCCACCGGAAGATCCACTTCCTCCGCCTGAAGGCTTACTACTGCCGGAACTGCTGCCTCCGCCACCACCGGAAGAACTGCTGCCTCCACCGGAAGAGCTACCGGAGGAGCCGCTTGAAGAACTGCCACTATTGCCACCGGTCTGTGCCTTCTTTTTATACTGCGCCGTAATAGTTATATTTCCCTGCACATTTCTTGCATCCTTATCCCAGCCGGTAAATTCATAGCCCTGCACAAGAGGTGCTGAAGGATAGCTTGCATTTTCTCCTTTTTCTACTCGCTGGGTAGATAGGTTTTCACCGTTCATTCCCTTAAATGTGACATTATAATACACTGCCGCAGGGTATCTGTCCAAGTAGAATCTTTGCGCGTCATGTTCGTGCCAAAGATATTGCTGAACATTGGTGCCATTCGCCGTCTGTCCTCCGTAAACGTCCATCACTTTTCCGGAATTCTTATTCACAAAACGATAGGTTCCGTCTCCATTAGATACTACGTACCATTGCTCACTGGGCTTATTGTGCTTCTCCCAGGTTAAAATGTTTACTTGATCATAAAGGCTATCTGCTACCACATCCAAGTACTGATTATTGTACTGGTTCTTTACCAAAAAGCTACCGTCAGCCTGATTTCCAAGTTCCAAACTGCTGTAGCATCCGGCGCTGTCTTATTGTAATCCCAAAGGAGTACGTTGGTTCCCAACTTTGTGGGATTGCCTTTTTCCACAACTACCGCTTTATCCGGTGACAGCTTAGAACGAAGTACGTATCCTGCACTCTTCACTTCCGGAGCGCTCTTTTCATTTACTTTAGGTTTATAATATTTAAAGAGTTTAAAGCGCTGAGCATAGCTGCCATTTGGTTCATATTGTCTCACATTTGTGCCATCTGCAGTACCGGCGTTATCCACATCCATTCTAAACCCGGAACACTGAGGAATGAACTCATAGGCATCTCCTTGCTTTACGATATAAAAGCGCTGATTGGCATTCGTTCCTATTTGATCCCAGACTTGAATATTCGGTCCATTACCAGCTGCTCCGGGACCTCCATTCACATCTAAAACCGTTCCTGCTTTAGACCGAATAATAAAGCTATCATCCGGCTGTCTTTCCAAACGCCAGTAATACGGAGCCTCTCCCCAAGTGCGGTAATCTCTAATGAAAACATTTTGACCACTTTGTCCATTACCGCCATAGGCAAGACATCGCCCTTCAGCAAGTGTAGAGGTGATTAGATACTCCTCCATCGGCAATATCATCGTCACTACCATTTGCCGGGAGGGGTAAACGATCCGGCTTGGGAGGCGGTGTAACAAAATCAGGGCGAATCAGACAAGTAAAATCATGAAGGGACTTCCAACGCCAAGTACCCAGGTCATATTTTCCTGTTCCATTATAATCAAGAAATCTAAACTGATTATTTGTGACTTCACGTACTAAGCCAATATGACCATATTCTCTATAATATCCTGTCCATGCTCCAAAGACCACGATATCCCCCGGCTGAGGCGTAGCACTATTATTGAGCCTTATCCAGCCTCCAGGTAGAGCATTTGTCACAAAATAGTAAGCATGTCCTCCGGGAGATGGCTGTCCAAGGAACTTATAATAATCATAGATTAAGTTAACGCACTGCACGCCATATCCATAATCAGTACCTGTACCCACTTTTTGATCAATCCAAGCTAATGCTTGCGCTTGTGTCTTACCGCCCACCGACCTAAACCCGGAATATCCGAACAGAGACGCGGTCTCTGCAGCGGGAGCTTCTTCAATGCCTTCCTCTTCCGTCTCCTTAAAGCCACTTTTCAGCTTGCTCAGATCCACGATGGAATAGGTGTTTTCTTCTTTTGCTACAGATCCTTCTGCTACCTCTTTTTCCTTTGCTTCCTTTCTCGAATTTTCTTTGTTTTCCGCTTCTTCCTTTCCTTTTTCTTCTTGTACTTTCCCTTCTGATACTTGCTTTTTTTCTTCCGGTACTTGTACTTCTTTGCCTTCTGCTTCTCCCTCTTTCTTTTCCAAAGAGCCGACTGAGTCTTCCGAAATTGCTTCCTCCGACTTTGTCTCGGTTGTTTCCTTCACAATAGTTTCAGATGCTAGATTTTCCTGCTCCGCATACGCCGGAATCGTAGCACTTCCTACCATCGCCAAAGAAACAAAAAAGGCAAGGATTTGTTTCTGTCTTCTTCTCATGCATAACCTCCTTATCCTGCATTTGAAAACAAACGTTTTCCCTATTCACGTAGTAGTGTTCAAGCCATCAGCATATCCGCAGATAAACTACATCCTGACGGATGAACTTTAGTCACAAGGCCAGCCTATCGGTATGCCTCGGAGAATCTACTCACTAGTGTTGCTTTGGTTCTAGCAAAAAATTCGCAGGAATACACTTCCCTTTTCTTACACTTACAGGGGGTGTAAGTTTGGTGTAAGTGGAAAAAAAGCGCAAAAACAGGCGCAAATTCCGGAAAATTTATTTTCCAAAATCTGCGCCATAGGCATTTTCAAAACTATTTTTAAAGTATCTTTTAGAGATGTGCCGCCAGTAAGAAAAAGAAAAAAATCAGTAAAGCGTAAAGAAGAAAGTAGGCTCTATGCATTCGCATCAGGGGGAAAATGCTTCTAACCCGATCTTTCAGGAAAGAAAGCAACCATACCACCAGCACAACAACATTTACCCCGTGTACCAAGAAGGTGCCCAGTCCTGCTTTAAAGCAAAGAATGGCATAGAGGGTGCTCAGCACGAAAACGATGGGGAAAATAATGATAAAGGAACCGGCACATTCCGCATTGAACTCCACTGCAAAAGGAGAACAGGAGGAAAACCACAGGAAACCGTAGATGAAAAAGAGCGCTACGGCAAATCCGGGAGACAAAAGTAATGTCCCCTCTCCTCCATGCATATAGCCGTAAACCAAAACCAGGAGGATTCCTATCGCATTAAAGGTCATATTGAATATCATATGAAAGCTGTTGGCAATCACATGCAAACGATCCATTTTCTTGGTATCCGGATTCTCCTCGCTAGCACAAAATGTATGCATGGGTTCCCTGGTAAAGAGAAAAAAGCTGTGCACAAAGGTTACCAGCATATTAAAAGCCAGGGAAATGTTGGCCACAGGGACAAAGTGTCCCTTTCCCACATAGCTTGCAAAGTCCGGAATGCTTCTTAGGAAAATGTAAAAGGCCATAGAGGAAAAGGCTCCTAATAGGTTACAGCCCAAGGAGTAAATGATGAGCTTGGGGGACAAATCATAGCGCCCCATTCCGGGAATCACTCTCCGGCTATCTCCATATTTTGCAATATATGGGATATCTTTCAGCCTAACCTCTACCGCGGAATTTCTTTGACAATAAAAAAATACCGCTATTGCCGTATCCAACAGTCCCAAAAAGAAGGGGGAAACCGCCAGCATAAAACTCAAAGCAAAAAGGCAAAGGGCGGAAGCTGGATGCACTGCAAAAATATGTCCAAGGTATTCATTTTTCCTAAATGCAATACGAAGAACACCAAGGCAATCACGCCTATGGTAAAGAAAAAGCAATTTCTGTTCTCCAAGATTTTCTTCCCCAAGGGGTTCTCTGCCGTAAAGTCCGCTCCCCTAGGCTCCGGGAGAAGGGGGATGGACTGCTCTGCTTTCAAAAGCGTTGTTTCCATTACCGGATTCCCGAAAGAATCCATCGGAATATTCATAGGAATATTCGTAGAAGGCTCGACAACCCTATCCACGGAAGCATCCATAGATGCCTCTCCCACAGCATTTTCCTCCGTAAGCTCCCCGGGACACAGGCAGTTATCCAGCCCATACTCTAAAAAGCGAAGGGCATAGCTTTCCAAGTCCTCATCTTCATTTTCAGAACCGGGAAAGCTAAGCTCTTCCCTTTTCAAAAACTGACGCAAATTTCGAAGGGTGTAGGCTGAATCCTGCTGTTGAAAGTACTCTGTAAAGCAAAGAGAAGCCGCAGTTTTTAATCCGCGATACCCTTTCCGCTTACCCTGTTTGATTTCACTGATACGAGTCTCGGTCATGTTTCCTTCACGAACCTTATTAAAAATAGAACACATGGCCTTCTGGGTCACCCGTAGTTCTTCGTTTATATAGCGGAAAATATCTCCTTGGCAGACGCTCCTCATAGCCCAAAAACTCCTTCAGGGAAAAATCATTGCAATTTCAAGCTTATTTTCTTATACTGCGTATTCTTTGTCCTGCCTCGGGAATCCACTCTTTAGTGCCTCTTATGGCAGCTCAACAATTTGTATATATAATATCTTAAGAAATACTCGTATGTTGTCAATATCCTATGAAGATTTTCCCCCTTTCACGGTAAGAATTTTGTTTCATTCCTTCTCTTTTTCTTTATATTCTTTAGGATTCTTTAAGGCTGAAAACATATTTTGCTCACAGTTTTCTTGTATCCTATACACAGTTACAGAAATGTAACTGAAGAAAAAAAGCTTTTCATACTCAACTCCGGGACCTTCTCCTGAAAATATGGTTTCGGAGTCCCCCCTTCAAAAAAAAGAAAGCGACTGTGAGAAATCACAGCCGTTTTTCTTTTCTGCTTATTTTCAAACTTATTACCGCTTAATTTCGATACCCGACGCCCCTTACACGCAATTCCTATTCGCATGAGGCTCCGTCTTATCTAGGAAACTAAACTTTGCCTTTTTTTATTCAAGAAAAACAGATTAAAAATCATGATGCCGATGTAAAGAATCAGACATACTCTATTGATAAGGTTGGTATGAAAAACGAAGTAGTTTAAAATGCAGGCTCCATAAGATAGAAAAAGCAGAGCAAAGGAAAACTGATAGACTCTGTTCTCCTTTAAAGATGCTTTTTCGTCCTTCAAGCTTCTTTCTAACTGACTAGCTGCTCCTAAGCCAAAAATCATAGTCATGCAGAAATCTTTTGTAGCCTGATCTTTACTGATGAGATACACAATAAAGAAAGCTACAGCCACTCCAATGTTCAAAAAATCCCAAACGCTAAGCTTCATGCCTCCTCCTTTCATTAATAGCCTTTCACGGCTATCTTTGCTTTCAAAGTTCATTTTCCATTGCTCCGCGAGCTCTTTTGGAAAACCTTACACAGTGAAAATAAATCAGTATTTTGAAAGAATATCTTTAGAAGGATTATATAATACTAACTTTTTCTTTTCATCTTACATTTCTATTAAGCGGCAAAAATAGCTGTAAAAAATCAAAATATAAAGAAATTTTCGGCAATATAGGTCTGAATTGAAGGGTAGTCTGATCCAGATACTTACGAAGGATCGGCGAAGTGAAGGACTGCAAAAAATCAAAATTGAAGCGAATGAAGCAGTGTGGGTCTATAATAGGGGTAGTCTGAGCCCGTCGGTACTTACTGAAAGCGAGTGAAGCGAAGCTTGAAGTTAGTACTGCTACCGGAACTTTGACACCTAAAATAACATAAACAGTATCGAGAGGCTTGAAAAGCCTTTATTTTTTTGCACAAACTTATGTTCTTTGTATTGCGTCTTGTTACGTATTGTGTTATAATAAAGTTAATTTTAAAGGAGGTGCCTATGAGACTTAGAGCCACTAAATCTGCTCACTCAGTTTCTTACTCTGTTATTAAATCTGCTTATATCAATAAAAAACGTACGACTGTAACCGTCGAAAAACTGGGAAACGAAAAAGAAATCTGTAAAAAACATGGTGTTTCTGATGCTCTTGCATGGGCAAAAGAATACGTCGCCAATTTAAATAAGAATGCTGAAATGAATAAACCTATTGAGATCTCGTTTGATCCCTCAATTCCTCTCACTCAGAACGATCAGAGGCTCTTCAATGGAGGCTATCTTTTCCTACAGGATATTTATTTTCAGTTGGGTTTTGATAAGATTTGCAAAGCTATTGCCAGAAAGCATGGATTTAAGTACAACCTCAATTCAATTCTTTCAAGGCTGCTCTTTTACAAGAATCCTTTATCCTTCTTCAAAACTATCTTCCTTCGCTCTTTCTTCAAGATTTATAGAAAAACCGGATTTTTCTCTCGAAGATATTTACCGTTCCCTATCCATCATTAATGAAGAGTCGGATTACATTCAGTCCACACTTTATCGGAACAGCTTAAAGATTTCAAAAAGAAAAACCGGAGTGATTTACTATGACTGCACCAACTACTTTTTTGAGCTTGAGCAAGCAGATGGATTAAAACAGTATGGAGCCTCTAAAGAAAAACCGGCCTCTTCCCATTGTTCAGATGGGACTTTTTATGGACAGTGACGGTATTCCTCTTGCCTTCAGTGTCAATCCCGGCAACACCAATGAACAAACGACAATGGTTCCTTTGGAAAAAAAGCTTCTTGAAGATTTTTCCTTGTCTAGACTGGTCGTATGTACGGATGCAGGTCTTTCAGCCTTATCCAACCGCAAATATAACTCCAAGGGGAATCGTGGTTTTATCACAACACAATCCATAAAAGAAGTTAAAAAGGATTTCTGAAAGAATGGTGTCTCGATTCTAAAGACTGGCGTCTAAAAAGGCAGTATGCAAAAAGTATGACATTTCGAACTGGACGAAGAAAAAGACAGAGAAAAAATCTTTTACAAAGAACGGTGGATAAATGAAAATGGACTTGAACAACATCTGATTGTATCCTATTCCATCAAATACAGGGATTATCTAAGGTACGTTCGGAGCGGACAAATCAATCGTGCCCAAAACCTTATTACCAATAATCCCAAAGAAATAGACTCACAACCGCCAAAACCGATTTCAAACGGTTTGTTAAAAAAAGAACAGTGTCACGCCGGAGGGGGAGCTGGCCGAGCAGAGCTTTTTAGAACTCAATGAAGATGTCATCCGAAAAGAAGAACAGTATGACGGTTTCTACGCTGTATGCACTAACTTGGAAGATGATGCTTCAGCTATCATTGAAGTAAACAAACAACGCTGGCAAATCGAGGAATGCTTTCGCATTATGAAAAGTGAATTCAAAGCACGGCCGGTATACCTTCACAGAGATGATAGGATTAAGGCACACTTTATGATTTGCTTCCTTTCATTAATTCTCTACAGATACCTGGATAAACAACTTGGAAGCAAGTATTCATGCGAAAAGCTGTTACGTGGTCTAAAAGATATGAACTTTCTAAAGATTGAAGGCAGAGGATTTATCCCGACATATACAAAAACAGAATTTACAGACGATCTAGAAAAAGCCTTTGGAATTAATACTTCTATGCAGATAGTCACTATAGAAAAATGAGAAATATTTGCCATCAGACTAAAAAATAAAAATCTGTACGCATATCTGATAACAAAGAAAAAAGCACTGTAAACCGCTTGATTTCAACGATTACAGGGCTTTTTTACTATGTAGACTGTCAAAATCGGGATTATATAATACTAACTTTTTCTTTTCATCTTACATTTCTATTAAGCGGCAAAAATAGCTGTAAAAAATCAAAATATAAAGAAATTTTCGGCAATATAGGTCTGAATTGAAGGGTAGTCTGATCCAGATACTTACGAAGGATCGGCGAAGTGAAGGACTGCAAAAAATCAAAATTGAAGCGAATGAAGCAGTGTGGGTCTATAATAGGGGTAGTCTGAGCCCGTCGGTACTTACTGAAAGCGAGTGAAGCGAAGCTTGAAGTTAGTACTGCTACGAGGCGAGGCTAGCGAGAGCGTGCCCCACTTATAGACCCATACTGCATCAGAGCGCATCGTTACATAGAATACAGTCCTTCCCTTCGCAGAGGCGAGGCTAGCGGGAGCGTGCTCGATTTCATGCCTATATTGCTTATAAAATTTTTTGATTTTTTACATCGCTATCTTTTTGCTCTACATCCGTCTCCTGCCGCTGCTTCACCTTCTCCCACAAAGCCCGAAAAGCCGGCAGAGAGGCTTCAATGGTTTCAAAGGGAATACAGTAGGACAGGCGGAAATAGCCGGGTAGGCCGAAGCCGTCCGTGGGCACCATAATGATATGCTCTTCCTCCGCCATCTTCTGGAATGCCTCCGTATCCTCCAAGGGGGACTTCATCAAAAGATAAAAAGCTCCCTCCGGCGGCAGGCAGGAAAATCCCATTTCCGTAAGCTCTGTATACAGAAGGCGACGATTTCTGTCATAAAATCCCACATCCACCTTCACTTCCAGACATTCGGAAATTACCTTTTGGAATAGAGAAGGGGCATTGACAAAGCCCAGGGTTCTGCCGGCAATCGTGGCAGCCCGCATCAGCTTCTCTCCGTCTTCCACGTCTTTTCCTATGGCCAGATAGCCGATTCTCTCTCTCCCGGGATGGAAAGGGTTTTGGAGAAGGAATAGAGGTAAATGCTGTTGTGATAAAGGCCGGGCATATAGGGCACGGTTCTGTCGTCATAAACCAGCTCCCGATAGGGCTCATCGCAAATCAGGTAAATGGGGTGTCCCACTCTTTCCTCCGCCTCCCTCAGCATCTCTGCCAAGGCCTTCAGCTCTTCTTCCTTATACACCACACCGCTGGGGTTGTTGGGATTATTTAAAATCACCGCCTTGGTTTCTGCGAATCAGCCGGTCTGCCATGCCGATATCCAAAGAAAAATTATCTTCCTTCACCGGTACCACGGTAAGCTTTCCCTTGTAGTGGGAAACGTAGGCATTGTACTCCGTAAAATAGGGGGCAAAGCAAAGCACCTCATCCTCTTCGTCCAGAAGACAACGCATCAAAATATTTAAGCCTCCTGCCGCTCCGGCACAGAGAAGAATCTGCTCCTTCTCATAGGGCAGTTCAAAACGTCTTGTCAGATGTCTTGCAATCTGTTCCCGCACCTCATCATAGCCGGCATTTTTCATATAGCCGTGAATTTCGTGGGGATCCTGATTTTCCAAAAGGCTGATGATGGCATTTTTCACTTCGTAGGGCACAGGAGCCACAGGATTTCCCAGACTGAAATCATAGACATTTTCCTTGCCGTACTTCTCGGCCATTTCCTGTCCCAGTTCAAACATCTTTCGAATGTCGGAATTTCCTTGTAAAAGGGGTTCCATCGTCTTTGCCAGTGCCATAATACCTCCCAAAGAGTATGCTCTTTTTCTTTACTGCGTTTCTTGATTTGCTTTGCAATACTTCTTTTGCCTTATTGCTTACTATTTTGTAGCTTGTTCGCTTTTGCTTGCTTTTACTTGCTTATTTTAACGCTAATTCTTAATTTACTGCTTCTATTTACTGTTTCTATTTATTGCTTCTATTTACTGTTTCTATTTACTGCTTCTATTTATTTCTTTGACTTTGTTCCAGTCTGCCTTTCCTTCTTTTGCCTTTTCAATGCCGCTTCCTTTAAGGCCTTAAAGCTTTCTTCTTCAGAAACCGCATCCGGATTGTTTCTAAGCATGGTTTTGGTCCACCAATGCATCTTTCCGCTTTCTGCATTTCCTCCGTCTTCCAAAACCGCAAGCTCCTCCTCCATTCTTTCCTTATCCTTTAAGAGACCTTTAAGAAGAGCACCGGCAGATTCTTTCAGATTCCCGGCGGATTCCTTTACACTGCTGGCTGCCTGTCCCACAGCGCCCTTTGCGGTATCCGCCGCAAGGCTTGCTGTACTGATGGTATTGCTGGCCGCCTGGCTGACCGTATTTTTCGCCAGGGAAACGCCAGACTCCATCACATATTTCACGGCAGCCACATTACCTTCCTTTTGCTGTACGTTTCTGAGCTCTTCCGCTCCCTGCTCCCACTCCTGCTTGGCTTCACCGATGCGGTCGTAAAGCTCTCCGATGGAACGCCGCAGGTTCTGAATCTCTTCGGAATTTCTCGCCAGTCTTCCCAGACGCTCCCGAAGCTCCAGAGCCGCGATGACGGAGAATACCACATCTTCCACAAAAAGGGTATAGAGCATGGTGTCTATCACCACGAAGGTAAGATAGCTCCAATCCGCCGGAATGGAGGAAACAAATTTATGCACCACTTGCATTAAAAAAATCGCCATCAATCCCCATCCTATAGAAGCAAAAAAGCAGATGTAACCACGAAAGTTCAAAGGATTCTGAGAATAATCCCACCAGCGCATATGAAAGATATGATTCATCAGAAGACCGGTGATAAGTTCCAATGCCGTTCCGCCGAAAAATCCAAGCAAAAAAAGATAGAGGAGATGCCCCTCATGTCCATGAGCGAAGAAGACCAAAAGGCAGGATCCCACACCATACAAGGGAATCCAGGGTCCATGGCAAAATCCTCTATTCTGTAAATGACCGGATTTCAGAGAGCAGTAAGAAGACTCGAAGCACCAACCTAGGATGCAGTACAGCATGAAGAAGGTCAGCCACTGTAAAATTGTGTATCCTCTCATAAAAACTCCCTTGCTTTAAAAATCATTTTTAGCTATTTTATCGCAGTTTTTCATTATTGTCGAGTTTTTTGGCGTTTTCTAAAATATATGTTCTAAAATACAGCTCCTAAGCGCTATATGCAAAAGTATGGGTTTCGGTATTTATGTCATAAGCTATATGATCCAAGCTTTGAGCATGGAAATCTCTTGGAAAGCCGGAATTTAATCCTACATCTTAGATTTACCATCTTTTCTTGCAAAAGCGGTAAAGGGATTTCCTTCCCAAAAGAACGCAAACTGCCACGGAAAATCCCAGCAAAAATAGGAAGAAAAGAAGCTGGACAAGCACAGCCCTTTCTCCCTGAAGGAAATAGCTGTAGCCTCCCATCTTTAGAAACAAGTCCCGGAAAGGGCGATGGAACAGATAAATCACCAAAGAATATTTTCCCCAAAGAGAAAGCTGCTTTTCCAATATTGTCTTCTGTAACAGTCTCTTTCCCAAAAAAGAGAGGATCCAATAGAAAAAATAGGAAATTCCCAAAGCAAAAGGAATATAGAAGATGCGAAGCAGGATGGGAAAGCTTTGAAAAAAGGGAAGAATCTCCTCTTTACTGACCCTTCTGTACCATACCCCATAGAAAATTCGGGTATAGTTTTTTAAACCGGGGAAAAACAGGAGAAAAAGAAGCAGGGAAACTCCCCCAAAGAGAGCAAGGTCGTCTCTTCTTTTCTTCCAGGAAAATGAGGATTGGGAAAGGAGCATCCCGAAATAGAAAAAGGGGGCAAAACCAAAGACCCGATCCAAGGCCAGGAAATCCACAAATCTCCTATTTTGATCCAAATATCCTGCGAACAAAGAAAGGAAAATCAGAAGGAGAAGGTAGTATTTTTCTCCCCTATCCTCCGGATTTCCCCCCTTTCCGATATAAACCCTATTTCGTTTAAAAAAGCAAAGCGGCAGACAAGCTAGCTGCCAAAAGAAAAGCCCCAAAAGATACCAAGGGGTAGAGGATTCATGGAGATAATCCGGGAAGCTTCCCTGCCCCCCGTAGCAAAATACATCAAAGGGATAGAGCAAGGTTTTTAAGAAAAAATAGCAGATAAAATAATACAGTAGATTCGAAAAAAGAGAGGAAGCCTTTCTTCCCCTCTTTACAAAGCTTTGTTGAAAAAAATATCCGGACAGGAAGATAAAGGCAGGCATATGAAAGCTGTATATCCCGTAAAAACTCCGGGAAAATAATGCCATGCCGCTATCCTTTATCGGCAGGAGAAAATGTCCAAGCACCACAAGGAAGATTAAAAAGCCCTTGTATCGGTCCAATTCCTCAACTCTCTCCCCTACCATACTGTCCTTTCTTGTACTGCGAACATAAGTGCTTTTGTTACTGCTGTTTACAGCGCTACTACTCCGCTCTCTCTACTATTCCGAATAGCGCTCTAGCCTTTAAGCAAATCGGTGCTACCGCCTTTGCATACTTCTCTTTTACCGCCTTGGCCTCATCCTTATTCTTTCCTAAGGTGGTGTAGTAAGCCTTAATTTTCGGTTCTGTTCCGGAGGGGCGCACAATAATGCTGGATCCGTCCTCCAAGTGGTAAATCAAAACATTTGCCTTAGGAAGTCCTGTCTTCTCTGTATCCAGATAGTCCACACATTCCTTTACCTTGGTGCCGGCAAAATCCCTTGGACTTTCCTTTCGTAAGGAATCCATAATGCCCTGCATCTTATCCATACCGGAAAGTCCCGGGAAGGAGAAGCTGTCCACGGAATTCAGATAATAGCCATGTTGTGCATAAATCTGCTCCAAGCGCTCCTTTATGGAAGAGCCGTTTTTCCGGTAATAAGCCGCCATCTCGCAAATCAGCATGGAAGCCACCACCGCGTCCTTATCCCGCACTGCGGTGCCGGACAGGTAACCATAGCTTTCCTCGAAGCCGAAAATGAAGCGATTTTCCTCTCCCTTTTCCTCCAAAAGCTTAATCTGCTCTCCAATCCACTTAAATCCGGTAAGGGTATGGCGAAGCTCGATGCCGTAATACTCTGCCACCTTATCTGCAAGGGGGGTGCTCACAATGGACTTTACCGCCACCGGTCTTTCCGGAAGGGTACCTTCCTCCTTACGACCTTTCGCAATATAGTCTAAAAGCAAAACCCCCATTTCATTTCCGGACACCAGCTCATAGCTTCCGTCCTGACAACGCATGGCGATACCCACACGGTCTGCATCCGGGTCTGTAGCCAGCATCAGGTCCGCATTTTTCTCCTTAGCCAAGGCAAGTCCCTTCTCCAGAGCTGCAAAAATCTCAGGATTTGGGTAGGGGCAGGTGGTGAAATAGCCGTTAGGATACTCCTGCTCCGGAACAATGCTGACGTCCTCGATTCCCATTTCCTTGAAAATGCGGGTTACCGGCTCTAAACCGGTTCCATTCAAGGGAGAATATACCAGAGTCAGTCCTGCATCCTTACAAAGTCCGGGATGCACCTGCTGAGAAAGCACATATTTATAGAAGGCTTCCTTGCAATCTTCCCCTACAAAACGAATCAGCCCTTCATCCACCGCCTTGGCAAACTCCATGGTCTTATAGCCGGTGAGTACATCGGTTTCCTGAATCTTTTTATAAACCTTTCCTGCGGCTTCGTCTGTCATCTGGCATCCGTCGCTGCCGTAGGCCTTATAGCCGTTGTACTCTGCAGGGTTGTGGGATGCGGTCAACATAATGCCCGCACTGCAATGATAGTATCTGGTGGCAAAGGACAAAGCCGGCACCGGCATCAAAGCATCATACATCCGAACGGTAATGCCATTTGCCGCCAAAACCTTCGCAGCTTCCTTGGCAAAGGTCCAGCCCTTCAAACGGGAGTCATAGCTGATGGCTACCAGCTTCTCCAACTTCTCCTCTAAAATATATCTGGCCAAGCCCTCTGTAGCCTGACGCACCACGAAAAGATTCATTCTGTTGGTGCCCGCTCCCAGCGTTCCTCGAATTCCCGCGGTACCGAACTCCAAAGCTCTTGCAAAATGCTCTTTGATTTCTTCCTCCTGCCCTGCCATGCATTGCAGCTCTCTCTTTAAATCAAAATCCTCTAACTCCGCTGCCATCCAGCGCTGATACTCTTTTTGATAATCCTGCATCTTCTTCGTCCTTTCTGCATTCTGCTTTTTTTATTGCTCTACTTTACCATGGAAGACGGAGAAGAGGCAAGAATATCGTATAGAAATGATGGAGCCAAATGATATAGCCCAAAGGTATAGAATGATATCGTCCTGAATCTTTTTCCATAGGATGTCTCTCCATAAAATGTATTTCTATAAAAATCTCTCATTCTTCCATAAAAACTGTTTATAAAAAAGCAGTATACAAAAAATCATTCTTCTCTTGTTAGTGAGCACTAACGGATGTATCATAATAACGAACATTTTTCATATCATTTAATGATTTTTATATAGTTTCTACTAATAGTTTATACCAATAGTATTTACTAATAGTTCTGACTAACAATCTTTAGGAGGCACCCATGAACGTTTACAAAAAAGTATTCCGCTACGTTCCGGAAAAAACTGCTTTGGGAATCCTTTCTATCCTGACTTCCCTTCTTTCCGGAGTGATTCTGGTCTACGCCTATATGCTCCTCTACTTCTTTCTGGAAAACCTAATTCTTTTCCGAGATGAAGGGCAGAGCTACGCCATGAGTCTGAAAATTGTTCTTGCCCTTACCCTGGCAGGACTTTGCTATCTCTTTTCCGGTGTCTTATCCCACATCTTTGCCTTCCGCCTGGAGACGAATCTCCGGAAGAAAGGGATTGAAGGACTGGCATCCGCTTCATTTCGTTTTTATGACCTGCATTCTTCCGGCTATATTCGGAAAACCATCGACAGTAACGCAGAGAAAACCCATCAGGCAGTGGCCCACATGATTCCGGACAGTGCCCAGGCCTTTCTTGTGCCCCTCCTTACCCTGGCTCTCGGTTTCTTTGTGAGTCTTCGGGTGGGCGTGGTTCTCCTACTTCTTGTTCTTGTTAGCGGCTTCTTCCTCCAGAAAATGATGGGCGGCAGCCAATTTATGAAGTTGTATCAGGAATCCTTAAATCATCTCAGCGGGGAAACCGTGGAGTATGTTCGGGGTATTCAGGTCGTAAAGCTCTTCGGAAATCGCCTGCAAAGCTTCAAAGCCATGAAAGAAGCCATTGAAAGCTATGCCAAATACGCCTATGAATACAGTTTAAGCTGTAAAACGCCCTATGTTCTCTACCAATGGATTTTCCTAGGCTTAATTCCGATTCTTTCGATTCCCCTGTCCTTTCTTCTGGTAAAAGAACTCCAACCCGAAAAACTGATCATCGATTTGATTATGATTTTCTTTCTGGACGGCGTCATCATGGTGGCTTTCATGAAAATCATGTGGTCCGGCATGTACATTTTCAATGCAAGCTTTGCCATCGACGAAATGGAAAAGCTCTACAAGGCAATGCAGGAAGACAGCATACAATACGGCAAGGAAGAATATTTCCCCAATTACAGCATGGAGTTCCAAGATGTAGATTTCTCCTACGGAGACAAGAAGGTTTTGGAAGGGCTTTCCTTCCGTTTGGAAGAAGGAAAAAGCTATGCCCTTGTGGGGCACTCCGGTTCGGGAAAATCCACCATTGCCAAGCTTTTCTCCGGCTTCTACAAAGTAGATAAAGGACAGATACGAATCGGGGATCTCCCCATTGAAAGCTACAGCAAAAATGCCCTTTGTAAAGCCATCTCCTTCGTTTTCCAGGACAGCAAGCTCTTTCATAAGACGATTTATGAAAATGTGCTGTTAGGAAAACCCGGTGCTACTCCGGAAGAAGTCCGTCACGCTTTGGATCTGGCAGGTTGCAGAGAAATTCTGGAACGTTTTCCCGAGAAGGAAAATACCTTAATCGGGGCAAAAGGCGTTTACCTCTCCGGTGGAGAAAAGCAAAGAATCGCCATTGCCAGAGCGATCTTAAAAAATGCTCCCATCGTGATTCTGGACGAAGCCAGTGCCTCCATCGATGCGGATCAGGAGTATGCCCTGCAAAATGCCTTTAAGAATCTGATTCAAGGGAAAACCGTGATTATGATCGCCCACCGTCTTTCCAGTATTCAGGGCCTGCATGAAATCCTGGTTTTGGAAGAAGGAAAGATTGTGGAACGAGGAAGCAGTAAGGAGCTTTTACAAAAAGACAGTCGTTATAAAAAGCTTTGGGCGCTTTATCAAACTACGGAAGATTGGAGGATAAACAAATGATGAATTGGTTCAAAAAACAGTTCTCCCTTACGGAGCAGGGCGCAAAAAACCTGCAAAAAGCCAGCCTCTACTGCTTTCTTACTTACTGTATCAATATGGGTCCCGTTACGCTCTTACTGTATATCGCGAATCTCCTTCTGGAAAATGCAGACAGGAAGGCCTTTTCGCCATGGGAGCTGATTGTTCCGGCGCTCTGTATCCTGCTCCTCCTCTACCTCCTGCTTTCCAAGGAGTATGTCTGCCTCTACAATGCGACCTACAAAGAATCGGCAAACCTGAGAAAAAATATTGCAGAAACCCTGGCAGACCTGCCCGTTGCCTATTTTTCCAAGCATGACTTAAGTGATTTGTCGGAAAGCATTATGTCCGACGTGGAGAGGATTGAACATGCCTTAAGCCACTCTGTTCCCAAAATTGTGGCGATGATTTCTTCTTCCCGATTATGGGAATCCTCATGTGCTTCTCCAACTGGAAGCTGTCCCTTGCCACCCTTCTCCCCACGATTTTCAGCTTTCTTTTGATTCCCCTATCCAGAAAGCTCGTAGTGCAAAACAATCAAAAGTACTATCATCTTTTACGGGAAAATGCGGAAGCTTTTCAGGAACACATCGACCTGCATCAGGAAATCAGCAGTTTTCTTCCTGACAGGGAGGTTAGAGAGGCCTTATATCAAAAAATGGACGGGCAAGAAAAGCTCCACTTGAAGACGGAAATGGGCTCCTTTATCGTCATGGGATGCTCTTCCATTTTTGCTTTCCTGAGTGTGGCTACGGTGATTTTCGTCGGTTTCCCGCTCTATCAAAATGGCAGTCTTTCCCTCCTCTACTTCTTAGGCTTTATCATTGCTTCCATGAAACTGAAGGAAATCTTCGACATTTCCAAAGAAAGCCTGATGGAAATTTTCTATATTGCACCGGCGGTGCAGCGCATCTCCGAAATCAAGGCTGCAAAGAAGCAGGAAGGAGAGAGTACAACGCTTTCCGACTTCTCCATTGACTTTCAGGATGTGTCCTTCTCCTACAACAAAGACAGGGCGATTCTGAAAGACGTCTCCATGTCGGTAAAGGAAGGGGAGCTTTTCGCTTTGGTGGGCCCCTCCGGCTGCGGAAAAACCACCATTTTACGCCTGCTGTCCAGACTCTATGACGCAGATGCCGGAAAGATTCTCATCGGCGGAAAGGATTTACAGAACACGGCCACCGACTCCATTTTCCAAAAAATCGCCATGGTCTTCCAGGAAGTGAACCTCTTTAATACCACCATTCTGGAGAATATCCGTCTGGGTAGAGCGGATGCCACGGACGAAGAAGTGCGGGAAGCGGCACGACTTGCGAACTGCCTGGACTTTATTGAAAAGCTTCCCGAGGGCTTCCAAACAAGAATCGGGGAAAACGGCGCAGAACTCTCCGGCGGAGAAAGACAGCGACTTTCCATTGCCAGAGCCTTCTTAAAGGATGCTCCCATACTTCTCTTAGATGAAATTGCCGCAAATCTGGATATTGATAACGAAAGAAAAATTCAGGAAAGCCTCAGCAGCTTAATCTGCGGAGAAAACCGAACCGTCATCCTGATTTCCCACCGCTTAAAGTCCATCGAGAAAGCAGACCGTATCTTGGTGCTGTCCTCAGGAGAGGTGGATGCGGTGGGTACCCACGAAGAACTGCTGGAGCGCTCCAAGGTCTATCGGAATCTGGTAGAAAAGAGTCGGCTTGCAGAGGAATTCAGCTATTAAAACCGTATCGAGAAAAAATCCAAGACCTTATAAGCCGAATTCCGAAATATCCGGAACAAAGGATAAGGAAGCTTTTCGTTATAAAAGTAGCTTACATCATAAAAGAAGCTTTTCGTTATAAAAGGAGATTTGCTTTATGAATAGAAATAAACTGACCATAAAAGACCTGGTGTCTATCGGTGTTTTTGCCGTAATTTACTTTATCTGTATGTTTGCCGTGGGGATGATGGGTGTCGTTCCGATTCTGTATCTTGTCTACCCTGCTGCCTATGCGCTTATCGGCGGGCCTATCGTTATGCTCTTTATGGCCAAGGTGAATAAACCCTTCGGGCTTCTCATTTTCGGCATGATTACCCCCTGTATCATGTTCCTATTCGGACATACCTTTGTGGTGCCCCTCTTCTCCCTTCTTTTCTGCCTCCTTGCAGAAGGCATCCGGCGGATGGGAAAGTATCAGTCCGGCTCTACCACGATGCTAAGCTATGCAGTCTTCAGTCTCTGGCCCTGCAATTCCCTGCTGCAAATGCTTCTGTTGAAAGAGCGTTATATGGAGATGGTTATCAAAGAAATGGGAGAGAATTACGGAAATGCCATTGAAAAGCTTATTAGCGTACAAAATATGGCTATCGTTTATGTCTGCACCTTCCTTTTCGGACTTCTCGGCGCCTTTCTCGGAAGAAAGCTATTGAAGAAACATTTTGAAAAAGCGGGAATTGTATAATAAGACGCAGCAAAGTAATACAAGTAGAACAAGACAGAATAGAGCAACACGGAGCTAAGCAATACAGGACTAAGCAATACGGGATAGAACAATACAGCATAGAATAGTACGAAATAGAACAGTATGGAGTAAAATAATGCAAAATAAAAGTAATTTAGAGCATAGCGTCAAAGAAAAACCTTGGGAGGAAAAGCGGAATCCCTTTAATCCAAACCCGATTAGCAAGCTTCTCGTTTTACTGTTTTTAGGCTTCACGATTATGAACTATCTCCCCTTTTACGGAGAATGGGCAGTGGTGCTTCTCTTCTCTGTCTTCTTCTTTCTGAACGGTTTTCGAAGAACTGCGCTGTTGGCCCCTCTTGTTTTTGCCGCACTCTGCTTTATTCCCGGGTATTCCGCCCAGTATTTTATGCCGGTCCCTTTACGCATCCTCTTTTCCTTTCTCTATATTTTTCGTCTGCTTTTTTTGCCCTATCTGGCAGGAAGCTTTTTCATGAGAACCTCGGATGTGGGCGCCATCTTAAGTTCCATGGATTTTCTCCATATCCCCCAATGCATTTCCATCCCTATAGCCGTGATGTTCCGGTTTTTTCCCGCCTTCACGGAAGAGAAGAAAGCCATCGAACGAGCCATGAAGATTCGGGGAATTCAGACCTGGAATCCGATGCAGAATCTGCTCTATGTTTCCATTCCGCTCCTCATCATTTCCGCGAATATAGCGGAGGATATCGCGAAGGCGGCAGAATGCAAATGCATCGAGAATCCCGTCAAAAAGACGCGCTACAATACGGTTCGTCTGCAAATCGTGGACTCTGTTTTTCTATTTTCAATCCTGCTGATACTGGGGCTAAGCTATTTTGGAGTTCGCTGACTACACTATTTGGGAATTCGGTGACTACACTATTGACGACAAAAAAGGAGTTTTTATGCTTTCTTTCGAAGATTTTTCTTTATCCTACGGGGAGAGTGCCCCGGTGCTACAGGACATTTCCTTAACCATGAAAGAGGGGGAATGTCTGCTTCTTACGGGAGAAAGCGGCAGCGGGAAATCCTCCCTGATTCATGCCGTAAACGGTCTGGCTTACCAGTACTACAACGGAAAAAGCAGGGGGAAAGTCCTTTGTCAGGGAGAAGACTTGTCTTCCCTTCCCATATACAAAATTGCCCTACGGATTGCCACCGTTTTCCAAAATCCGAAAACCCATTTTTTTAATATTAACACCACAAGAGAATTGCTCTTTACCATGGAAAACATGGGACTGAATCGAGCGGAAATGGACAGGCGGATGGAGGCACTTCTCTCCATTTTCCCCATTGAAAAACTGCTTGGGCGAAATATCTTCGCCTTATCCGGAGGAGAAAAACAGATTCTTGCCCTTGCTTCCGCCTACCTCTCCGGCTGTCCCTTTCTTGTTCTGGACGAACCCTCTTCCAACCTGGACGAAGGCTCCATTTGCGTCCTAAAAACTATGCTCCAGACCCTGAAAGAAAAAGGGATGACGATTCTTGTGGCTGAACACCGGCTTTACTATCTGATGGACTTGATTGACCGAGTGGCATTTTTAGAAAAGGGAAGGCTCAGCAAGTTATTTTCTCGAGAAGAATTTCTGGCTCTTCCGGAGGAAAGCATCAAAGCCATGGGGCTTCGTGCCAGAAACAAACCAAGCCTTTCTCTTCCGGAATGGAAAAATGAAGGAGCGCTAAGGTATCAAAAGGCAGAGCGCCTTAGCTCTTTTTCCTTTGGAAAAATTTATGGTATCGTGGGAGAAAACGGAATTGGCAAGTCCACCTTTCTTCGTAAACTTAGCGGCTTGGAGAATGAAAAAGGAAGTCATTTCTCCCTATTCGAAAAAGAACTCTCAAAAAGACAGCGTCTTGCCCTTTCCGCTATGGTTATGCAGGACGTGAATCAGCAATTGTTCGGAGACTCCGTGGAAGAAGAGATGGATCTGGGGAAGACAGGACAAAAACAAAGTCTGAAAGAGAGATGCGAGGGGATCATAGACGGGCAGGAAAACGAACAAAACAAGCCAAAGCCACATTATGCGACAAAAGAAGAACTCCTCAGCGCATTGGGACTTTCCGCGCTAAAAGGCCGCCATCCCATGAGTCTTTCCGGCGGGCAGAAGCAACGACTGGCCATTGCCGCAACCCTCTATCAGGAGGCAAAGCTATTCTTTTTTGATGAACCCACCAGTGGGATGGATCAGAAAAATATGCTTCGCATCGCCCGTCTCTTAAAGTCCGCTATTCGGGAGGATCGAATCTTCTTCATTGTGTCTCATGACTACGCCTTTTTACAGGAAGTGGCGGATGAGGTGGTGGAAATCAGTTTACTAAATCCTTCTTTACAGCGAGTGAAAGCATAGCCATTTACAATCATATCCGCCTCATTGGCATTTTATGAATATCATTCATCCAGCATCAACTTGCCCTTTTGGGCTTTATCTTTTAAACGCTTCATCTGTTCTTTTTCTATCTGTTGAATGCTTTTTCTCCGGAACAGGCAAATCTTCCGGCATCGTGCCACCAATTTTTTTCAATAGCACTTCTGACTTCTTTTTCCCACTGTATAGTGAACCTTTGTTGCTGCTTCTACACCTTCAACTTTGTCTTTCCTTAGTTTTTTTCTTCTGTCTGTGAAATTCTAAATAAATTAGCAATCAATTCGGTACTTCCCATATAATCCAAAAATTTTTTTGTCTTGCTGTCAGTCCTTTTTCTATCATGTATATCTTCTACATCTAACCCACCATACAATCCCATATACCCTGCATTCTGGAATATAGCAAATTCTTCATTTGTGATAACTCCTGCATCATGTGCTGTTTCTACCAGAAGTTGATTCCATTGTTTAATATCACCACGAACGACAAGCCTTCTTCTATCTTCATCAAGCTGATTAAAAATGATCTGCTATTTCTTGGCGATATGTTTGTATAGCAAAAATAGGTCTGTCCAAATGCAATAACCTCTTTTCTAGGATCTCCATTTTGCATAATCAAATAGCAAGCATATCTCGTAAGCTCATAATCTTTTATAGACTTACTTGTAGCACCTGCTTCTACGATTTTGCTGACCTCAGCAAAATCGTATGCTACTTCATGACCACTGCTCTCACACGCAATCATTGCTCTATCAATGACTTTTTGAAAATTTCTCCACTGAGAATAATCAAGTACATCAGCAAGTTCCCTTGCACTCCAATACTCACTCCCATCTTTTCGCATGTACTTAATATCTTCAAACTTCCTATATTCTTTTGCTTTTAAATTTGGCATAAACTTCTCCTATCCAATCGGACACAAAACCTTCCAAAATCATTGAAACCACTTACTGCCACTTAATTCCTCCAAAACGTTTTCTAATTCCCCCTGAACTCTGGGATCTTTTGTATCCTTCAATGAGGCGTACAGGGAAAGCTTATCTACTATTCCGTTTTCACAAAGCTTCACCGGATCATAGTTCCACAATTCCACTTTGCATATCTCTGAAGACTTTTCCCATCCCGGCTCATCAACAATTTCAAATTTATCTACAATCCTGCTTTTCTTAAAACAGGCATACGCAGCTATTTCAGGTGGATTTATCATACTAATTTCAGATAAAGCAAAATCCGAAGCCTTTGGAAGTCCTATCACATCTTCTGTTTTTCTCACATAGATTACATCACGAACAGGACTGGAAAGGACTGAACTTACGACATTAAACAACTCTTTTGAATCAATTGTAAGCCCCACCTCGACACTTCTTCCTTTTCTTTTCTCTGCAATAAATCCTCTGGAAACAAGCTCTTTTGTACCTCTTGTTACATAGACGGGATCCAGCCCAAGTATTACCGCCAATTCTTTCTTCGTATAATCAGCTTTTTTATTATATACTAGATAAAGCAAAATCAGCTGCGCATTGGCTGTTAATTGCAGTAAGGCACTTCCTTCCGCCCCGATAAACTTCTTACTGAAAAGGATTCCTAAAAACGGCAAATAAATCTGCGCAGGAATCATCATAAAGGGGATGTGATGCTTCACGTATGCATTCCTGTTATTCTTTGTAAGCGTTTCAAAGCAGAAAGCGACCGGTACGCCAAATTTCTCTTCATATAGCAGCTTTTCTTTATAAAGTACCCTACTGTCAATCGCAGAAGGAAGCTTTATAATATAAAAGCCAAATTGCTCATATTGTGCTTTATATATCTTCCTGCCCGTAGTTAAGTATCTGGGTAGTCCATTCTTTTCTTTATGTTCAGATATTCCAAAGGATAAAGCAAATACCCTTTCTAATTCTTTCTCAATCATCATAATTACACCTAAATATCCTGTTATATATTATTTGTAATGATTTATATACATGTAATTATAGGTCTTGAATGATTTTATTTCAACCATAGTATCCGTAATTTCAGTTCTTTGATTAGAGCTTTCCTTTTTTATTCAATTAGCGGTTTTTCATAGGCTCATTCGGATTTTATACAGTATTGAATCCCCAGCCCTCCTAAACAAACATCTTGTAAAAATAGATTGAATTCTCTCTTTGTTTATTACTCATTGTGCTCTTTATAATATCGTGCACAATAGATTTAATCAAGATTTCCCATCGTATATGTACGAGAGAGGCATTCCCTGCGCACACATAAACATATCTTTTTTCTCCCTCAATATTTTACAAAATAAGCCTTCAAAAAGCTTTCAAAAAGAACAGACGCAATAACAACTATAGCAAGATTCTATATAGAGGTGTATACTTCCTATCGGAACGCCATTGTCATCAAAATCGACTCGGAAAGAAGGCAGGAAAATGAAGAAAATTCTTATTGTAGTAGATATGCAGAAGGACTTTATTGACGGTTCTTTAGGAACAAAGGAGGCGGAAGCCATTGTCCAAAGTAAAAGAAAAGATCCTCTCCTATCCCAAAGAGGATGTCTACGCAACCCTCGACACCCATAGAGAGGATTACCTCTCCACTCAGGAGGGAAAAAATCTTCCTGTCTCCCACTGCATTAAGGGAACGGATGGCTGGCAGTTGGATAGCGCTCTTCAAGGCTTAATCTTAGCGGATCATTTCTTTGAAAAGCCCGGCTTTGGAAGTTTGGAATTGGCAAATGCTATGAAAGCCCTCTGTCAGGAACTTAAAAGCAAAGAACAGGATTTCTCCATCGAGCTTGTAGGCTTATGTACCGATATCTGTGTGGTTTCCAATGCCCTTCTTCTAAAGGCATTTTTACCGGAAGTACCTCTCTCTGTGGATAGCCGGTGTTGTGCCGGGGTTACGAAGGAGAAACACGAAGCTGCTCTGGAGACTCTACGGTCCTGTCAGGTGGAAGTGCTATAGGAAAATAACGGGCTATAAGTTATAAGAAGACACTTCAATGCAGGTGAGTCTGTAATTGGGCACGCTCTCGCTAACCTCGCCTTCGTAACAGTACTAACTTCAAGCTTCGCTTTAGCTCGCTTTCAGTAAGTACTGACGGGCTCAGATTGCCCCTATTACAGACTCACACTGCATCATTCGCTTCAATTATTGATTTTACAGTTCTTCACTTCGCCGGTTTTTCGCAAGTGTCGGGCTCAGACTACCCCTTATTTAGACCTATATTGCCGAAAATCTATATATTATTTTGATTTTGATAGCCCGTTATGTTTTCTGGTATGAAATTCAGCGTCCGCTTTATTTCTCCAATGCCTGATCCACATCCGCTATGATGTCCTGCACATCTTCAATGCCTACAGACATTCTGATAAGGTCAGGAGATACGCCTGCTGCCAGAAGTTCCTCATCATTCATCTGTCTATGGGTGGTGGATGCCGGGTGCAGCACACAGGTTCTGGCATCTGCAACGTGGGTAACGATAGCCGCCAGCTTCAGAGAGTCCATAAACTTTACAGCCGCCTCTCTTCCCCCGACTACGCCGAAGGAAATAACCCCGCAGGAGCCCTTTGGCAGATACTTTTTAGCCAATTCATGCTGGCTGTCCTTTTCCAGTCCGGAGAAGGAAACCCAAGATACCTTCGGGTGCTTTTCCAAATGCTTTGCTAAAGCCAAGGCATTTTCATAATGTCTTTCCATTCTTAAGTGCAAGGTTTCCAGACCTACGCCCAGGTAGAAGGAGTTTTGCGGAGAAGGAATGGAGCCTAAATCACGCATCAGGTTGGTGGTCATTTTCACAATATAAGCTGCCTTACCGAAGTTCTCCGTATAGACTGTTCCGTGGTAGGTTTCGTCCGGAGTGGTTAGTCCCGGGAATTTCTCACTATACTTCGTCCAGTCGAAGTTTCCGGAATCCACAACCGCGCCGCCAACCGCATTGGCAAAGCCGTTCATGTATTTTGTGGTGGAGTGTGTCACGATGTCCGCTCCCCATTCAAAAGGTCTACAGAAAATCGGAGTGGGGAAGGTGTTATCCACGATAAGAGGAACACCATGCTTGTGTGCTGCCTTGGCAAATTTCTCGATATCTAAGATTTTCAAGGCCGGATTCGCTAAGACTTCTCCAAAAACCAGCTTTGTGTTGGGACGGAACTTGGAATCAAGTTCTTCCGGAGAAATATCCGGATCCACGAAGGTCGTTTCAATGCCCATATTTTTCATGGTCTTTGCGATTAAGTTGTAGGTTCCTCCGTAGATTGCGGAAGAAGCAATCACATGATCTCCCGCAGAGGCAATATTGAAAATGGCATAGAAATTTGCTGCCTGACCGGAAGAGGTTAGGATAGCTGCTACACCGCCCTCCAACTGACAGATTTTATTTGCCACAGCGTCATTGGTCGGGTTAGCCAGTCTGGTATAGAAATAGCCCGAATCCTTTAAGTCGAAGAGGTCTCCCATTTGCTGGGAAGTCTCGTATTTGAAGGTTGTGGATTGTACGATGGGTACTACTCTGGGCTCTCCCTTTTTCGGCTCATAGCCTCCCTGTACACAGATGGTATCGATGTTGTAATTTGCCATGATGTTCGCTCCTTTGTTTTATTTTCACTGTTCTGTCCTATCAGAAAACTGTTTATTATTCTATCATGGCTATGTTTAATTCGTCTATTATTCTGTATATTACTTTTCCATAAGATGTACAATATTAATAATTTTTTTGTTCTTTTCTTCAATGTACAACGCATCCCATGCTATACTTAAAAAAATATATATTCTTCAAAAAAATTTACTTAGTGAGAATCATGTTAAACAATTCCGATAAAGAACTATCCTACATGTGAAAAAAATTATCTTTCGATAAGACTTCAGAAAGGGAGCATATGAACCAAATTGACTTGAGTAAAGAAGAACGGCAAAAACTCAAAGAACTTCAGGAGAACCCACAATTTAAAAAGGACTGGAATATCTTGAAGATATGCATTTATAAATCACATCCTCTTCCATCTATTTTTATATTGTGTTTACTTATTTTTTTTGCATGTATTTTATATTGTTTCAGCGGCTTATTTGCATATGTCTTATATGAATTGATTAGTCCTTTTGAGGATTTAGCATGGCTCTACATAATACCTATTATTTTCGTTCTGACTACTGCCGCTGGGGGAGCTATCATACTGCTTATCACCAAGCTTGTTGAAAAACAACTAAAGAATTTTAGTCCAAGAGAAATATATTTAAAACGTTCACTTCCTCCAACGATAAATATTATTCTTCCCTACTCGGAATTTAATGAAGAAAAACTTCCCACTAAAAGCTTGAAAAAGGCTCTGCCAAATTTTTCATATTATCTCCAGTCCGGTTTACTTAAATTGCAGCATCAAAATGATCTACAAATCACAGACTTATATGCCTACAGTCCAAAAAAGAAGAAAGTTGGCACTCACGCATACGAATTTAAAGGACAGATTTTTTCCTTTAACTACTCTTCCCATTTTGACGGACAACTGCGAGTTATTCCCTCAGATAAACTGTTGGAGAAAGGAAGAAACAGAGGGAATTTTGCCCCCTGCGAAGGAGAGATAAAAATTGATGTGAAAGATATTCCTCATAACGAATATTATGACATCTACTGTTCTAACATAGAAGCAGCACGAAATTTCCTAACACCGGCAATGCTTGCTTGGTTTGACAAACAGGTTCCTAGAGGATTAACTTTCTTCTTAACAGGTAATCATATTTATTTAGCTATTCAAAGCAACTTAATTATCTTTGATCCACCGAAGAATATAGCAGCTTGGAATAAATGGAATATTGAAGAAATTGCATGGCGAATAAAAGCTATGACCCAAACAGCAATGCAACTAATGGAAATATTTCAATAAAGACTAAAGCAATTGCAATGGTATAAAGTGGATTTTTGTTAAGCACTCATTCATTTTCATCCATCTTTGCGCCCGATTACCCCTCTCTCATAATAAAAAATATATTGCTGAATAATCCCTGCATTTTTCCCATACAAGGAAAATGGAGATATCCCTCCGCACTCTTTTTCTATGGCTCGGAAAATCCAGACATCCACCGGAACACAGGCGGTTCTTCCATAGGCAAAGAGAGCAATGCAGTTTGCTACCTTTATGCCTACGCCCATGACGAGCTGCAGCTTTTCCAGCAATTCATTGTCAGAAAGTTCTGCAATGGCTTGTAAATTCAGCTCTCCACTATTGACCTTTTGTATTGCGTCCAAAATATACTTCACCCTATAGCCAAGACCGCAGGCTGTCAGCTCTTCCGCTGTAGCTTCCTTCATTTCTTCCGGAGAGGGAAATGCCTTTAGCCTTTCCTGTTCAGTAACAATATCATGGCCATATTTTTCTGAGAGTGCTTCCACGGATTTGATTATTGCCGGGATACTCTTTCGTTGGGAAATGATAAAGGTAAGAAGCATTTCCCAAGGGTCTTGTTGTAGAAGTCGTACTCCACGACCATGGGCAATGGCCTGATCCACGAATTCATGCTTTCCGCTCTCCGAAACTGCGATTTCGCTATAGCATCTTTCCAAATCAAAAAAGGAGAACCAGATCGTTTCCCAGCTTTTCTGATCACAGGACACCGTATATACTCCGGCTTCTCTATCTTCGGACCGAATGTAAATGGCGGAATCTCCGGAGATAAAACGATAGCTTTCATCTTCCAGACATTTTCCCCGGAAACACTGCCCGCTATCAATTATTTTCTCTAAGTCAAAATCATCTTTGATGGTCACTTGCATAAATCACACTCCTATAAAGCTTTGTGAAATATCATAACACAAAAGACCTGCTAAAACTGCTTAGCCTTATATAAATTCTGCTAAGTCCTACTGTATCTTTACTAAATCCCCCTATTCCCTTGCTAAATAATAAAGTTAATTCTGCTAAATTGAAAAAGTAAATTCCAGTGCAGAAGTAAATTCTACCGAGCTTAAAAAAATCCCTAAAATCAGGCAGTTTGAAATTTCATTTCTGCCTGATTTTGCTATAATAGTGCATAACAACCTCAAAAAAATCTCTTTCCGGACATGGGAAATAAGCCACAGGACAAGTCGTGTGTAGGACTAAATTCCACTGGCTATATCAAAAAATGTAAAAGTTTTGCCCTGTCTGACAGCAGATATGCTTTGGGTTGTTGGGTTACTTAAAGCGAATCAGCTTGGGCCTCAGACAAACCTCGTCAGGATGAATGGACCCGAGCTGAAGTGCTTTTAAGACATCTTCTCCATATCGGTTTAGTGCCCTTTGATAGGGCGTATCTCCGTTTAAGCTTTCCCTTGGTGTGGAATTGATGTGGTTCACGATACGATTCACATCCCATTGTGTAAGAAAAGCAAAAGAAGAGCCTTTAGGAAGAACCATGCGAAGCATGGTATGGGCTTGCTCTAAGCCTCCTTTTTGCCCACTACGCATAGGATCGCAATAATAGATGCTACTACGTTGGATTCCATTAGGGTTTGTTTCCAAAGCGACAGGATCGCCAAACTCCGATCCTCGGTCTGTAAGGATATATTCAAAGATAGATTGAAAGTCAAAGACATCTTCAAAACGTCTTTCTAAACGGTCAAAGACTGCTTTGACTGCTCCCTTTGTACATCGATTTAACAGATAAGCCAGGAAGAGCTTTTCCTCAGTAAAGAAAAAGGTCAGTAGAGTTTTTTGCGAATCTCTGCATGAATGGACGGTATCCATCTCTACAAAAGCATTTAATCCAAGCTTCAAGAAATCCTCATAGCTTCGACCATGAAATATCTCACGGTTTGATATCTGTGTTTTATGGCATTTCCTTGGTTTGAATGTCACCTTCCGTTTTAAATCGATATTTTTGGAAGTAAAAATTCCTTGGTCAATGTATGAGTACATGGTGCGAACAGACATCTGTAATTCCGGATGATTCACTAAAATCTGGTAAGGGGATTGTCCCTTTGCAATCAGAGGAGTAATGATGCTGTCCTTTTCTCTTGCTTCCTTTTCGGAAAGATTTATACCTCGACGAGAGTCTTTAAGGGTTTCCCTGTATTTTCTATCAGCAAATCTGGCATCATAGGTATATTTATGGGCGATGCTACAGTGATGAAGCTTTTGTGAGCAGCCATTACAGACATAGGGAGCTTTCATTAGGCGATTACAGCATTCCTTTTCAAAGTCCTTACAGGTCTGATTACAGCTAGGACAAGAAGTACACTTTATCCCACAAAGAACAATCTTCTTACAGACATTTGTTTTACGACACTGGTAACGATGAACGCAAAAGTTCTTTTTGTTCAGAAAGCTGCCCTTGTGATACCAGTTCGATGCTCGGTGTTTCTTCACTTCTTTAGAAATGGTAGAAGGGTCTTTGCAAAGATACTTGGCAATCTCCTTGAAGGAAAGCCCTTGATTTAGACTTTGCTCTATAAAAAGGCGGTCTTCTAAAGAAAGATGTTTTTGGTTACCGGGAATAATTTTACTCATAATAAACTCCTTCCATTGCTGTCAGAAGGAGTTCAAACATACCATGATAAATGTGAAAGAGAAAATATCAACTGTGCAGAAGTAAAATCTACTGGGGGATAGATGAGTAGAATTTACTTTTTCATTTTTGGTAAAGTTAATTCTTTCATCACTGGCATCAAAAAATCGCTCCTTTATGTTATACTTAAAAAGTCTCAATAAGAACCTAAATATAAGAAGGAAATAAGGACGCAGCAAATGGAATTAACGAAAGAAGAACGGCAAAAGCTTAGAGAACTTTGGACGTCTCCGAAATTCAAAAAAGCTCGAAAAGCAATGAAGAGAAGTTTTTACTACAAAGACAACCCTATGGTGCCTTTTTTTGTATTGTTCTCCGGGCTTTTGTTCTTATGTGTTTTTGTTTTGCCGATTCTTATAACGCTTAAGGAGCAGTCTATCCTCCCCCTCAGCACATTTCTGCTTTATCAAAAGATTGTTTTCGGGATAGTGATTGCTTCCTTCCTGGGTATCATCTGCGCATTTATTTTGGCCGTAATCTGTAGTCTTATCTTTAAAATCATAAAACTGCCGGATACAGAAGAAACATATTTGAATCAAATACTTCCTCCGATGATTAATATTCTTTTTCCCGATGCAGAATTTGCCGGAAATGAAGCGCTTCCTCTTCATGACTTTAAAAAAGCTGTACCGATTTTTTCTTATTATTTCCCCTATGGCTTACTGGATTTGCAGGAGCAAAATGGACTGAAAATCACCGGCTTATACGCTTACTCTCCCCAAAAGGGAAAAGACAGGAAGGGGTTATACGAATTCAAGGGACAAGTTTATACTTTGCAGTATCACTCTCATTTTGAAGGACAACTCAGAATCGTTCCCACGGAGAAAGTGTGGGGAAAAGAAACAAATGGAGGGCATTTTCCTGTCTGTGACGGAGAAAAGAAAATCGATGTAGAAGATATTACCCACAATGAACATTACAATATCTTCTGTACCGATGAACAGGCTGCGCGAAAATTTCTGACACCGACTATGATTTCCTGGTTTGACAGACAAATTTCTTCCGGGTTAGGTTTTTCCTTAAACGACGACCGAATTTACTTGATAGTGAAAAGCGACTTGGCATTATTTGCCCCTCCTAAGGATAAGAAGGCATGGAAAAAATGGAACGTGGAGAAAACCGCCCGGCAGATAAAGACTGTAGTGGCTTCAGCGAGAGAGTTTGCAGAGATGTTCTAAATGAAAATCCTAAATCCCGTACACTTCACAAGCGGCACTCATTAAGAACGAGATATCGCACGCTTTACGAGCAAGACTCGTTATGAATCAAAAGCGGAAAATACTGTACTGTCTCAGCATTTTCCGCTTTTTTACTTCCCTCTTTCTACGCACAAATCCTTTCGTAGCGTTCGGACGATAGTGTTTCCAGCATAAAGGAATAGGGATCTAAAATCCCCTCGGAAAGCATGGAAAAAATCTGTGGAGAAGCGCCGGACACCAAGGCAACTCCCTGCTCATTTTTCGTAACCGGCTGTTGCGGGTTTCTACTTTCCACGTTCCAAAATACAATTTGCGGAAGCTTGTAGCCATACTTTGCAAACTTCTTTTTTGCGCACTCAAAATTCGTCATTTCCGCATGGTTTGCACAATAGTCGAATTCCATGTCCGAAATGATATAGAGTTTTTCCGGGAGTTCCTCCTGCTTTGCCTTATTTTGAATGGCCGTCTTCAGAATTAAGTCGAAAGTTCTCTGTAAATCCGTATTGGCACACTCATTGAAACTCATGCAGTACGTAAGTTTATCCACAATATCCCGCCCTTGCACTTCCACCAATCTCGGATTTTCAGAAAAGGTAATAAAATGATTATGGAAACAGCCCTTGTTATGCTCCGCAAAATAAATGCCCAAAGACTGTGCCACTGCTGCCGGCATGTACCCGGATCCCCAGTTACAATACATGGAACCGGATCCGTCCACTACAGCAAGAGCATTTTCCGCCCCTGTATAATCCGGAAGTGCCTTCCAGGTGACGTCCAGTGAACGGCGTTCTTCTTCCGTAATTTCCTCTTTCGCCATTTCTTTATGAATAATGGATGCTGCGACATCATAGGGCGTCAAGGTTCCCGTATTCATTACAGAAGGATTCTTTTCCGCCTTATCCAAAAATGCAGAATATCTCTCCCTGTCATTTCTGAGAAAAGCCAGTCTATACTTATACAAGGCTTTAGAAGGCTGCTTCTCATAGGAAAAGGAGTAATCCTTCTCCCGAAGATAATTCTCCATCAACTTTATTTCCGCTCGCAGAGAAACAAGGACTTTACGATACTCTGCATCGCTAAATCCCAAAGCTTTTGCAAGTTTCTTTGCCATTTTTACCGTGTCTTTATTGCTGGTGTTCACGGAAGGAAGCCATTTGGCCAATAAAGAGACAGTATCTCCGGTTTTCAGGGCAGAAAGATCCTTTTCCAACTGTTCTTTTATGAAGCTAAGCATATCCTTTTCGCAAGGTCCGTCCAGAAGGGAAAGCAGGTCATCGAATCTTCCGTACTCGGGAACATGCATAATATTCTTTCGAACGGAGTCCGCCTCATGAAGAGATAACCACTTCAGTATAGACCGGAACGCTCTTCGCTCCCCCAGTCCTCCTCGGATATCCCTTGCGAAGAAAAGAATTTTCATCGCCATATTTCTGTCTTCCGTATAGGCCTTGATAAATCGGGAAATGATTTCATTGTCCTCAGCATTTCGCAGAGCCCCAATGGTAGCAAAAAGATCCAGACAATAAGAGTTTGTGCTCCTGTTGGTAAGAGCGCCATTCTCCGTATAAGTCCTATTCTCTTCTTTTCTTAATTCTTCTAAAAACATTGCTCCTACCTCCTTCTAAAAAAGAAACAGCCACAAGATACTTTATAAGGTAAGGGGTATTCGCCCCTTCCAGCAGGGGGAGTTGCACCCCGGAAGCGCCGGGACTTTAGCCCTGCGCCGGCTATCTCAGCCGAATATCACATAATTTTTGCTGTTAGTATCTTTCCGACTGTTTTACTTTACCTAGGGAATACCCCTAAGCTATACAAGACACACCGGATTCAACATCCGCATTTGATCTAATTCCAAACATAATTGCTTGCTGTATGTGTCTTTCGTGCCTTTATGATATACCGATTTTCAGGAGATAAAAAGCTGAGGAATATAAATATTTTTCAACCCCAAATTCATTGTATAAGTATTGTATTTTCGTTATTATTATGACATTGTTCAAGTCCATTATGGGGAATTCGAATAGGGTATTTTTCTTTTAAGAAGGAGGAAATCATGACGGAGAAGTACAAAATTTACATTCCGGAAGAGATGCGATTACGCCTTTTGAATGATGCGGAGCTCTTTGATTTTTATAAGAAGGATGGCTCTGTGAATCTAAATGGCTTTTTGAAAGAATTACTGCTTCAATATTTTGATGAGTATCGTGAAACAAAGGAAAGACTACTGGATACTATTTTGTCCGACCTCAGTGCATTTTCCTCTATTTCCCGGGAAGACGCCGATGCCATCGCGGATAAAATCATGAATACCTATCTTAGAAGACCGGAACGAGATATCGTACGATCTATGCAGGATATTCATGCAAGGCAAACTGCCGCAGGCTCCACGAGAAATACTCGTTCTGCATTAAAAAGTGAGCGAAACGCCGCCATCACCTTGACGGTCAGCGGTCGCTCCTTAAATATTATGCGTTCCATCGAAAGCAATATGCTCACCCGGGTTTCTCTCTCACAATATCTTAATGACTTTTTCAGCTCCTATCTTTCTATTTCCAGAAAAGACCGGGAGAAAATCCTCTTTCAAGATACCTTTTTGGAGTTAAATGCCGCTATTCAGAAGAACAGTATCATCAGCTTTTCTTCCACCTCCGCCCCCGAACTGCATTTCACGGTTTGCCCCTATTTTATTGCCGCATCCAAAGAAGAACAATGCAATTACCTCCTGTGTACGGACCACGCAAGCGGAATCCCCCGAAGCTTCCGTATCTCCAGAATTCATGCTCTTTTTACTTCTTCCGATAAATTTCTTCCTGATGAAAGCCGCAAAGCAGAACTACAGGAAATTGCCGGAAGAAGCCCCCAATCTGCATCCAAAAGTGTAGAAGCTAAAGTTCTCTTCACCGATAAGGGTATGCAGAAGTTTCATCTTGTCACCAAAAACAGACCGGATATCTTGAGAAAAGAGGGAAATACTCTGTATTTCTACTGGCCAAGACTACAGCTGGAGTCATATTTTCGGCGTTTCGGAAAAGAGGCAGTAATTCTTGAGCCGGATGAATGTCGGGAATCTATGCGGTTTTTTTACAAAAAAGCATGGGGGGCGTATAGAAAGAAGGAGAAGTCAGTATAAAACACAAATCACTTTATTGCTTTATAGATTCGTTGCGGGGTAATTTGATTCCGCAAATACGCTTTTATTCTGCTTTATTCTGTCGCTTCTATCTTACAAAGCCCAATTTCTTTCAGTCCTCTATCATACAGGGCAGTGAGGCATAGCTCTCCACAAATATTGTGTAAAGCTATGCTTCGTCATCCCCCTTGGCATGACAATATCCAAATATTCCTTTGTTCTTAGGGAAAAGAGCTTTTGCTTTCTCTTCCAATCGTCATTGTTAAAAAGCGGTGTGAGAATAAGATAATCCGAATGGGTGAAAGTTCCATTCACCCCGGACTTTTTTCCGCCCGCCTTCAATTGCTCCGACTCCAAGAGCTTTTCATTTACCTTGCCCTCGGGGGAAATTTTTGCCAGAGCATAATAATCCATTCCCCATTTGTTCACCGAGCCTGTGCTTTCCCCCGAAGTAAAGGCATAAAGTTCATCATTTACCATTTTTAAACTGTCGATTTTCGGAGCATCCTTCGTCCTGTCATCATGGTGCGTAAAGGCATTTTTCTCTATTTCCGAAAAGCATTTCCACTTGGCTTCTTTTTTTACAGGGTCAAAGTCTAATAAAGCAAAACAGCGGGAAAGACCGTAATAAACCTCCTTTTCAAAGCAGACAGGAATCAGGCTGCCGTCTGAAACGGTCTGAAAATGCCGCTCTCTTGCATTTTCCGGTAGCGTTTTGCTAAAGGGCAAAAATCCATTCTTAATCGGGATGATTTCCGGCGAAGAAAAATCTCCGGTAAAATAGACAGTTTCTTTCTTTGCCTTGATTACCCCGAAGCCCTCCCCAAAGGAAAAAAGTACCGGATCATTTTCCCGGTCAAGAAAGTCCTCGCCAAGCTCTATTTCCTGTATGCCGGTTTCGGACAGGACAAGAACAGTGTAGGCTCCGGGGGATTCTTCCCTTCTCGTTAAGAGGAGAGCTCTCGCGCCCTGCTCCGGACACGCACGAAACATACAGGCATTTCCCTCTTCTGTGGAATCGGCGCCTTGCTTTAAAACGCTACTTTCTGAAAGAAAGCCTGTGCTGTACACATAGGTATATGCTTTTTCCAACTGGTATTTTTGTATAAGGCTTAGTTTTAAATCGACCATGCTATTCCTCACAATTTTCGTTATCTGCCTCTGTGTTTTTCTTTTTTCTTCGCTTGCTTCAGTATGAATCGCCGTTCTTCCTCAATACGTTTTTGTTCTCTGCTTTTTTCTTTGCGATTTTGTTTGTTCTCTTCATGCTGTAAACTTAACGCCTGTTGCGATTTTGTCCCGATGCCACCACACTGCAATTGCTTTTTTGCCTCTCTTTGTGCTCTTTTCGGATTCTGTTTCCTTTCCTTGACTTGCGTTTTGACTTCCGGACTGAATTTCAGCTCATAAAAATGCTTTAAGATAAAATTACGTACCTCAAAGTCCTTGGGCTCTGCGCCGAGAGTCACCTTCGCAACGGATAGGCAATTCCCCTCTGTTTTCTCAAAAACGCCTACCCAAAAAGCTCCTTCAAAAAGCACTGTCATTTGACAAGTCATCTTGTCCATATTTGTCCCTCCAAAATTACTTTATGAACAAAGAATGGACAACCCGGAGGGGAAGGTTACTTACCACAAGATTCTGTGACGGCCGGGCTACCTACCGGCTCTGGCATAGCTCTTTGTATGCGTTGCGTTTTTATCTTTGCTGTGTACATATTTGATGAAATTTCTTCCATAGCCTTATATCATAACGATTGAAAACTGCATTAGCAAGAATATAAAATCGTTTGCGATGAAAGTTCTTTCCAAAGTATATATTTTGTGGTAATTCGAAGATATGACTATGCAGCAGTTAAAGATTTATTGCATTTTCATCCAAAAGAAAATTCTCCAATCCAATGTATAAAATACCTGCATCATCATGCCGGGGGATAATATTATCTTTTACAACTACAATTTTCTTGAAGGAATCATCTATTTTTTTTTTTAAAGAGGCAGTTTCCTGTTCTTGCTTCTCCTTACTGTCTATGTGTAGTGCAGACTGAATATAATATCTTTCATGCCCTTTATTCACTACAAAATCAACTTCCAGCTGAATTTTTTGCCTCTTTCCGTCTTTTTTGCAATCATATTCCACTACCCCAATATCCACATTATATCCTCTACGAATTAAATCGTTATAGATTATATTTTCCATGATGCGGGTCTCTTCTACTTGCCTGAAATTCAATCTGGCATTTCTTAGCCCGATATCTGTAAAATAATACTTAAGTGGCGTGGTAAAATACCTAGCTCCCTTAACGTCGTATCGATTTGCATGGGATAACAAATATGCTTCTTCAAAATACTCCAAATATTTCGAAATGGTACCGGAGGATATCTTAATTTGTTTTTCCGAGAGAAATCTTTTAGAAAGCTTACTGGGATTGGTAAGAGAGCCAATCGCCGAAGAGGTAAAATCCAATAATACTTCCATAACCTCTTTATCATTCTGTACCTTGTTTCTTTCCAGAATATCTTTTAAATAGGTTTCTTGAAATAAATCTTTTAAATAACGATTTTTCTCCTCATCACTTTTCAAACTATAAATATAGGGCATTCCGCCATATATACTGTAATGTTGGAATGCCAATGACTTATCTTCTACTACTTCACAAACTTCCGCAAAAGACAAAGGATTGATATGAATTTCATCTCCTCTATCCCTAAATTGAGTTAAAACATCTCTGGACAACATTTTTGAATTACTGCCCGTTACGTATATATCTAAGTTATCCCGCTTCATAAGTCCTAAAAGCACATCCACAAAAGTCACCGTCTTTTCGTCGCTTTCAAGATAGGGATTCTTCACAGCAATCGACAATTGGATTTCATCGATAAACACATAGTATTTTTTCGTTTCATCCTGCGTTTTTTCCTTGATATAATCATTTAATTTAAACGGATTCCTATACTCCAGCGTATCTATTTCATCCAGTGCAATCGAAATGATTTGTCCATCTTCGATACCGCTTGAGAGCAAATAATCCCGATACAAATGGAAAAGCAAATAAGATTTCCCACATCTTCGGATTCCCGTGATAATTTTTACTCTACCGTTATCCTTTTTCTCTATAATTTTATGGAGATAAAAACCACGTCTAATCTGCATATGTAAATCCTCTCAAAAAATTAAGGTGGAATTCCACCTTTTTTTCACGAGTCTATTCTATCATTTTATTGTGCTCCTATCAATAAGCGGCTCAATTAATAAGATAATAAGGTATCTCCGGCTTTTCCCGCACTGTTTCTTATAAAAGAAAACTCGAGAAATTAAGGTGGAATTCCACCTTAATTTCTCGAGTTTAATGTTATTAAAAAAGTATCGTGGGCTTTCCACACGATACTCTTCATGAATTAAATCAACAAACTATTCCCATTTCATATTTTTGCCGCAAACGGCACTTTTATGAAATGAGAATTTTCTATTCTCCTCCCAATACCTTTTTCTGCCAGCTTCGTTTTCCGCAGACCGGGCATTTCATATATCTTGCCCGCCCTTTATGCATTGACAGAATAACCTTACTGTAAGAGGGCACATAGCGATGATGACAGCACCCGCATTCATAGCATCCTGCTTTCTGTTCAATGCCAACTGCGATAAAGCTAACCAGTAAAATCATCATCAAGGCAAAGGCGGAGAGTACCATTCTTAGCCAGAAGGGCATCTCAAGGAAGGATGCCAAAAGAATTAAGACCGACCCGGATAGCACTGCCGAAAATCCCATCCAATATTCCAGCTTAAGGGCTCTCCTGTCCCTTTCCTCCACTTCTCTTTTCATTGTGAGAAGGTTCTCTTCTACTTGTTTACTATAGAATTCTGCCATGATTCTTTCGCTCGACAGGAGTTCGTTTACGTTGATTTTCAGAAATCCGCAAAGCTCCAGCATAATTCCGGAATCCGGCATAGACTTTCCGGTTTCCCATTTGGATACCGCCCGATCACTGATACCAAGCTTTTCCGCAAGTTCCGCCTGGGTCATACCCTCTTCCTTTCTGCAAGATGCTATAAATTTTCCGATTTTGATTTGATCCATATCGGACACCTCCTTTCACTGCACAAGCTTACAGGAAATCGCCGAAAATGACAGGAACCGGCGGTTGAGTTCTACCTATTCCACCGGCGGTTGAATCTAAATTCTTCTCTATATTCAGCTTCTTCTCTTATTAAGACTAATTCCACCGAAATGGCAAAGTAATCACTACCACCCGTCAAACGGGTGGTTTGCTCGGGGCTATAAGCCCCTGCTACTGGCCAGCGTCTAAAGGCGCTGGCTTTCATTTTGGGCTATGGGAAGTTTGCTTTGCACCTTCCCACAGCTCCATTCAAGCCATATTGCGTTTGACTCGTCGCTACCCCATAAAGGGGTATTGGTACTACTGCACTTTAACCCTTAAAAGGGTCTTCATATTCTTTAACACTTAGTTTATCCAAAGCTATATCGTGTTTTTCTTGATCTTGGATATATTTTTTTATTGTGGCTTCATTTAGACCTACTGTACTGACATAATAGCCTTCGGCCCAGAAATGTCTGTTCCCAAATTTGTATTTAAGATTTGCGTGTTTATCAAATATCATCAAAGCACTTTTTCCCTTTAAATAGCCCATAAAAGAAGAAACGCTTATCTTAGGTGGAATACTAACCAGAATGTGTACATGGTCCGGCATTAAATGCCCTTCTATAATCTCCACTCCTTTAAAGGCGCAGAGTTGCTTGATAATATCCCGAATATCTGACTTATATTGATAATATATTATTTTTCGCCTATACTTCGGTGTGAAGACAATATGATATTTACACATCCATTTCGTATGTGCTAATGCATATTCTTTCTTCGCCATAAAATCACCTTCCTCGTATTATATAGTCATACCCATTCTTTACCTGTTCTAAGGTATAGGGTATGCTGTGGAAGATGCTGTGGATTGGTCATCACCTCCTACCGCATAGACGGTTACGGAAAGGCTCCAACCACAGCCTCTTTGTCAAATGTTAATCAGTTAGATACCGCATGACGGTTTATGTAGAACGAGGTTACATCGGCAGAGAGCCCTGTGGATCCAATACAGCGTCAAATACTTTTAAGGAGGATCATGTGTATGATCTATGTTGGTATCGATGTTGCAAAGGATAAACATGATTGCTGCATCCTAGAATCGGAAGCCGATAAACTCTATCCGGTATTCACTATCCCGAATAACAAAGCAGGTTTTGATGAGTTGTATGAGAAGATATTCACTGTGACTGATGATAAGACCAAAATAAAAGTAGGTCTTGAAGCTACCGGTCACTACTCACTCAATCTTCTCGGATCGCTCATTGATAAAGGTCTACCCACCTGTGTTATCAACCCGTTACATACAAATCTTTACAGAAAAGGTCTAAGCCTTAGAAAGACAAAAACGGATAAAGTCGACGCCCGTTCGATTGCTATGATGTTAATGACTAATAAAACTCTCAAGCCCTACTCAGACACATCATATCATAGCGAAGAACTTAAGTCATTAACTCGTTATCGTTTCGACAAGGTTCAGGAACGAGCAAAACTCAAATCTTCCGTAGCTCGTCTTGTAAACATCCTTTTTCCGGAACTGGAAAAACTCGTTCCCAGCCTTCATATGGCTTCGATGTATGCCTTGCTGTCCAAACTCCCCGGAGCCTCTTACATTACCGAATGTCATCTTACCCATCTCAAAAATCTCCTAGAAACAGCCTCTAAAGGCCATTACGGACGAGATATGGCGATTACTTTAAGAAACACCGCCAGAGACTCTATCGGCTCTGTGATACCAGCAAAATCAATGGAACTAAAGCACACCATCCATTTAATTGAGGTGATGACGGAAGAGATTGATGAAATTGAAGATTCCATCAAATCCATCATGGACACTTGTAACTCTCCGATTATGACAATCCCCGGGATTAGCTATCGTATGGGAGCTATGATCCTTGCAGAGATTGGTGACTTCACTCGATTCAACTACGCTGATCAGATACTGGCATTTGCAGGATTGTCACCTTCTACCTACCAGTCAGGTCAACTGGATTCTAGCTATTCTCATATGGAGAAACGAGGTTCTCGTTATCTAAGATATGCTTTGTTCAATGCTGCGAAATTTGTCTGCAAGTGGGATGAGAATTTCGGAGCTTACCTCTCAAAGAAGATAGGTGAAGGCAAGCACTATAATGTTGCTATCGGTCATGCAACGAAAAAACTGGTACGTACCATATACCAAATGGAACTTACAGGCGAAGCCTACCGAAGATAATTCATTAACTTCACATCCTTTTCTGAGAGCACCTGTTTAGATGCTCTATTTGTCATGCGATTTTCAAGGTACTGATTGAGGCTTAAACCTGCCTCCGGGCTATCTAAAACATCTGATGATGTCTTATTCAAAAAATCTTATTTTCCAATTGACTTTTAATAGTTAGTCTTTTCTGCAATATAGCTTGAACAACTTTATTGTATTAGGAAAGGTGATTTTTGTATAACAAGTGTTTCCCACCCGCATAGCGGGTGGTTTTTTGTATCAGAGCTAACATTTTTCAAATGTCAGCTCCGATACTGGCTAAAGTCCATTAAATAAAAAACCGGCAAACTTCCTAAAGAAGTCGCCGGCTTTCATATTCATTACATGGGATTACAAAGCAGTAAGAAAAGTTAATCCTCCTAAAATCACTCCCGCTGAATTAGGAATAATAAGAATCCAGTCTTTTTTCGGTTCCTTAGTCCATCCGTAAATAACCCAAATCAGGCAAGAAACTGCTGCAAATAGCGGCTGAAAAGGTTGAGCTTTGTCTCCCTGCAAGTTTGCGAAAATCTGGGGAATGTAAGCAATAAAAACAAAAATACCGATAAACGCTCCAATAGAACCTACAAAAAGATTGATTTTTTGCTTAGACATCTGCTGACTCCTTTCAATTGATACTTGTCGTAAAGTTGCTAAAAAATGTCAATTAGTTCCTTTTGCAACTGAAACCTTGTCAATTATAAGGAATTTTTGCTTTTTGTCAAATATTTTTTTATAGATTCTCTGCATGCAATGCAAAAATCTCCTTTATTCAGGTAATTCCCAATTTACTCCATTTTCCCCTAATCCCTTGATATAACGTGCCTTTTTTCTTTACAAAGGGCTTGATTCCCAGATGGAAAATAAAAAAATGAATTATGCTCTGAATAGGATAGCATTGCTTACCCTTCATTGCCATGATAAGGTTTTGCGACACTTGGTCAATCTGTCCTTTCCTCTTCCTTATCATTCCCTCAAGTTCGTTAAAGCCGGCTTGAATCCGAAGCTGTCCGCTCAATCTTCCTCCGGAAAATAACACAAGATTCTTCAGAACTTTCAAAGTATCTTGACTTCCGTAATTTTCCCCGCTTGCCACCGCAATACAGTACTTTTTATGAAGCAGTTGTTCCATCACAAAATGTCCTCGATCTATAAAATCTTTCATTAATCCGGATACATTACTTGCGTAAGTTGGAGAACCCAAAACGATTCCGTCCGCCTCTTCAATTCTTTTGGAGAGTAGCTCTGCATCATCCTCCATACAGCAATGCCCTATTCTATAGCAATAGTTACAGCCGGTACAATGGGACATTTTCATTTCCTCCAGATTGTAAAATAGCACTTCTATACCTGCTCCCCGAAGATTTTCTTCAATCCTATGAAGTACTGCTGCCGTTACCCCATTTTTTCTCGGACTCCCATTGATGATTAAAACCTGCATTTTCTCCTCCAAAACTACTCACTTGTGTATCTTGCAAAGGCATGGTACTGTAGCATTGAAGGAAAGTAAATCATTTCAAAAAAGATACACAATCTTCGCTTTCTGTGTATTTTAGGAGAGTATGCTATGAAGAAAAGTCAAAATCCATCCACTGTACGGTCAAGGCGAGAAATTTCCACTGCTCTGCTAAAGCTAATGCAAGAGCATCCCTATGCTGAAATTTCCGTAAAACAAATTATTATGGAAACAAGCCTGGCTCGAAAAACATTTTACCTGAATTTTCGCTCCAAAGATGATGTACTGGAGTCTATTCTGGACGAATTAATAGGGGAATATACTGCGGCACTTTCCAAGGCAAATGAAAAAAATAATCCTGCCGGAACTAAATATCTTGATGAAGCTATCTCTGTTGATACGACCGGAAAGGTTGACACTATTACCAATCCACTCTCCGTGATTTTCTCCTTCTGCGATAAAAACAAAGACCTTCTTTCCTTACTGCACAAAAGTAAAATGCTGTATCTGCTCCTGCTTCGTTTAAATGAATTTCTTCCGGAATACAGCAAAACAGAGGATATGAGCAGCAACCCATTTGTAAAGCTTATGGGGGAACTGGAGCCGGACTACCTCATTGCCTTTAATGTGGGAGCCATCTGGAATGTGCTTTTCAAATGGATTGACCGGGGAATGGTGGATTCTTTGGACAGCATTCAAGAGACATTGAAAAAATATTTGAAGCGGATAAGCGTCTAGGGATTCTGCCTCCTCTCTTCTATTTTCCATCCTATTATCCAAGCAAGAACCAGAAGATAATTCTCCACAGCACCGATTAAATTTACAATTTGATGCACTTTAAGATAATGGACAAAATGATTGCTTCCGATACCGATTCCTCCAAGGATCAGAGCAAGTAAAATGGACTTTAGATAGGTCCAATTGTAGTGCCTATATGCCGTAATCAATATGACCAAAACGGCAATATTCCAAAAGCCGATTTCTCTCTGCCATCCTATAGAAATGCCATACGCGGCGTGCCTTCCCATATATTCCGGTGCAAATCTGTAGTATTGCCGCACCGGATATCGCTATGATAAGAATGATAAACAGCACACGCAGGAAAAGATTCATTTTTTTCTGATGCATTGACTTAGCCTCCTTAAATTCATAGATTGCCTTTAGCTTCCGTAAATTACACATTACCATTACACACTCCGATTCCTCTATTCCGTTCTCTTTTCCAGTTCTTTGATAGCCGGAAAACGAAGGAGTGTAACTGCCACAAGGGAAAGCAAGACGCCAGAAATTCCAATCATCATCGCAGCTCCCCGCCCGACACCCATTCCGCCCAGACTACCGAGACCATCTGCGGCTAAGCCGGAAACTGCATAGGCAATAACATAGCCTAGCTGCGAGAGAAAGCCTATAAATCCCCAAGCTCTACCCTGTAAAGCATCCGGTATATTTGTCCTGCAAAGATAATCCATGCAGTTGTTGCAAAGAGGCAAGGTAGCAAAGAAAAAGAAACCAAATATACCGATGCTGACCAGATTTTCAAATATTGACATGCCAATCATAAAGATTCCCGCCATAAAAAAGGAGATTTGAAGAACTTTTCCATATTCTTTCTTAATGCCGAAACCTCCGAGAAGTATTCCCGATACAAGCATCCCACTTGCACATAGGGTTTCTACAATGCCCAGCACCTTGGAGTCTGAAAAAGAAAGAATCATCGGCTCAACAAGAATTTGCAAAGTCCCAAGAAACAGGGTAATCAGAGAAGAACACAGGACAAGCACAAAAACGCCTTTCTCTATGTGGATTGCTCTCCAGCCTTCTTTCATACTTTCCAAAAATGACTGCTTCTCTGTGGGCTGTTTTGCTTTTATTCCTCGCCTTACAATAAAGGTCGTTGTAATCGTAACAAAGAAGGTAGATACATCAATGAGCAGCAACAGGGAAATGTCATGATATGCCAGCAATAGGCCTGCTATAACGGGCGAGAACAGATATCTGGCACTTCCTGCCAAAGACACTAATCCGGAGGCTTTGGAAAACTCCTCCTTGGATAATAAATCCGTGATCGTTGCTCTGTAAGAAGGATCTAAAAGGGAAGAAAATATGGCACTGATGAACACGCCTATACATATCTGAACGAGGTTCGCTTCTCCTCGTAGCATGCAGAGGAAAATGTAAAGGATGCCAAGTCCTGAAAAACCGTCTCCAATCATCATCAGAACTCTTCTATCGTAACGGTCAGCCAACACTCCTGCCGGAACAGTGAAAAGAAGGGTAGGCAGAAATCCAAGTAAAGTCACCAAGGCCATTCCTGCCGCACTGCCTGTTTTTTGAAAGACATAAACCCCAAGTCCAAAAGAAGTGAGTCCGCCACCTATAGACGATAGGAGCTCCCCAACCCAAAGAAGGAGGAACTTTTTCATTCCGGAACTCATCTTAATTTCCCTCCCCAAATCGTGTTTTCAAGAGTCTTCCAACATGCTCCGTTCCAAAAAACATTTTCTTATTCAGCAATACAATAATCGCCGTCACGATGAAAATAACAATGGTTTCCACACACTTTGTCTCCGCCGTCATCGCGATTTTTTCCTGCATAAAGTTTACAAACAGATGGAAAACCATGCAGGCCAGAATGGAGCGGTCGCTGACCAGATACACCCATGTGATGATATATCCCATAAGTATGGCACCCACGAAGAAATTAATGACAAACAAGGGATTAACCATAAGCCCTGCCTGATATGTCCCCTCAATAAAGAGCAGGGGAAAATGCCAAAGTGACCATAATATTCCAAAAATCAGGGATTCAATAAACCAGTCCATATATTGCCCTATGGAGTCTTCGCAATATCCCTTCCAACCTACTTCTTCAATAATCGAAGCCAGCGTAATGGTCACAAAAGCAGATCCTATTCCCACTCCGGTAAAGGAAAAATCTTCTGTAAAGGAAAACTGCTTTAGGGATTGTCCGAACAAAAGGGATAAAAGTATAGAAAAAACAATAATCAGTGCATAAATAACTACTGCCCAAAATACATTCTTCCACTTTACTTTATAAAAGCCTATAATCTTTTCCTTAAGATCTCTCTTCAAGTCTTCACATCCGGATACAAGCACAAATACAGTGGAGACCACAGCCGGTGCAAGGAGCCCCAGCAGCATCAATAACGCTCCCTTATTTTCAGAAACAAAGATTGCCGGTATCCAGAAGATCCATGTGAAAAAATATGCACAGAGAAAGAATAACCACGGTCTATATCGATATTCATCTTTATCCGGCATGAACTGTCCTTTGTTCTCTGCTTTATTCTGTGCTTTACTCTGTGCTTTACTCTGCGCTTTGCTTATCCCCTTGCTCATTATCTCGCTCATTCCCTTATTCATTCCCTTATTCATTCCTTTGCCCCCTCTACTAAGACTTTGCTGATAAAATGCATGGTTCCGGTTTTTGCCCCTAGAGACTTCTCAAGCATATCGATATACACCTCCACATCCCTCTCACCAAAATTTCCATAGTCGAACATATGCTGACTCATCACCAGGAGCATCTTCACCCGTTCTTCAATATACGTACAGGAAAATACACCCTGCGCTATGCCTTCTTTAACAATCTCCGCCAGAATCGGCACCGCCACCTCTACAATTTTCTTGCAGATTTTATCGTGCATAATGATATTTTCTTTTCGTTCCAGAACATCCGTAATCACCGCTTCCTCTTTCTCCGGACGAAAAGCATTTACAACCGCAACCAGTTTTTCAGGTATGGAAAGGGGTGCCTGAAGAATCTCTTTCGCTACAACACTCTCCTTCTCTATCATCATCTCAATGACCGCTTCCAGTGTTGCTTCTTTGCTTGCAAAATAATAATAGTAGGTTCCCTTTGCGATACCGGCCTTAGCCACAATCTCATCAATGCTGGTATTCTCATAGCCTTTTTCTATGAACATGCGATAGGCAAGCTTTAACAGTTCCTGTTTTCTTTGTTCCCCTTTTTTCATATCCGCCTCCATTTTTCGACTATTGGTCGGTTTTTATGATAAAACAGTAAAAGGTGACTGTCAAGCTTTTTCGACTATCAGTCGGTAATTTGTTTAAATCGCGATTTTTGAGAAAATAAAAAAGCACCTGCAAAAATGCAAGTGCCTGCCTTGTAAAATACTCTTTTACTTTGTATTACTTTAAAATCCTGCTTTACAAAACTTATGAAAAGCTGAGACTTCTTCACTGGACTGCGTTACCGCCACACAATACTTCGCTCCCCTATTGATTCCGGGCGAATAGGTAATCGGCTCAAGCTGATACATTTTTCCTTCCTTCGCCACCGAACAAAATCCTGTCCAGGAAGCAGCGACTTGACCGCCATTTTCCTTGTTGAAGACCTCTGCTTCTCCGTATTCCGTCAAATCCGGACTGACCTGAATCACAACAACTTCTCCGGGCTTATAGCCTACGATGAAATTGCTGTGGACAGTGACGCTAGCCACAACTACATCGTTATAATTCTCCAAGTGACAATAAATTAATTTGTAGTCACCCACCTCTACCAGCGAATTAGATCTTCACAATGTCTAAGAGTCCCATGGTTTTCCTCCCTAAGATTTCCTCATTTAGCGACAAATACGGAGGCTAAAAGAAGAAAATTCTTCTTTATC
>BNJS01002045.1_pt1 | contig 139429 bp, 127 predicted proteins | sample 8540461 | NCBI WGS metagenome assembly BNJS01 (sample SAMD00202454, study PRJDB9452) | human saliva metagenome | isolation source: human saliva | place: Japan
GGGCATCCGACAATTGTCGGATGCCCTCTTGTTCGAAGCGATCAGTTCAGTTCAAGCACGGCGAGGTTCTTACGCCCCTTACGAATGAGAGCCAGTCCACCTGCAAGGACGTCTTCTTCGCGCAGAACAGCCTCGGGATCCTCGACCTTGATGTTGTTGATGGAGGCTCCGCCGGAGGAGATCGTTCGGCGTGCCGCAGTCTTGCCCTTCTCAAAGCCGAGGGCAACGAGCGCATCGGCCACGGTCGACTCGCCGATGGTGAGGGACGCGCGTGGTAGATCCGCGGTGGCAGCGGCCAGCGTTGCCTCGTCGAGATCACGGATATCGCCTCCGCCCCACAGGGCGTCGGTCGCGGCGAGCACGCGCTGAAGCTGGTCGGCCCCGTGCACGAGCTCGGTGACGGAGGCGGCCAGCGCCTTCTGCGCGGCACGCTGGTGCGGACGCTCGGCAACCTCAACGGCCAACGCCTCGATCTCTTCACGCGACTTGAACGTGAAGATCTTCAGGAAACGCACCACGTCGTCGTCCGCGACCTGGAGCCAGAACTGGTAGAAGGCGTAGGGGGTCATCATCTCCGGGTCGAGCCAGATGGCACCCCCCTCAGACTTACCGAACTTCGTTCCGTCGGCCTTGGTGATAATCGGCGTGGTCATGACGTGGGTATCGACGCCCTCAACCTTACGGATCAGGTCGACGCCGCCCACCATGTTGCCCCACTGATCGTTGCCGCCGGTCTCGAGCGTGCAGCCGTTGCGGCGGTAGAGCTCGAGGAAGTCGTTGGCCTGGAGCACCTGGTAGGAGAACTCGGTGTAGGAGATGCCCTCGTCCGAGGCAATACGGCGGGCAACGATGTCCTTATTGAGCATGGTGCCCACGCGGAAGTACTTGCCGATAGTGCGCAGCAGGTCGATAGCGCTCATCTCCTGGGTCCAATCCAGGTTGTTCACCATCGTGGCGGCAGCGGGGCCCTCGAAGTCCAGGAACTTCGAGATCTGCGAATGCAGGCGATCTGCCCACCCCTTGACGACCTCGGTCGACTGAAGCTGACGCTCGCCGCTCTGACGCGGGTCGCCAATCTGACCGGTGGCGCCGCCCACGAGAGCGAGCGGACGGTGGCCGGCGAGCTGCAGGTGACGCATCACGATCAGCTGAACCAGGTGTCCGTGGTGCAGGGAGGGCGCCGTCGGGTCATAGCCGCAATAAAAGGTGACAGGTCCGGCGGCCAGGTGCTCACGGAGCGCCTCGAGGTCGGTGTGCTGCGCGAGCAGCCCACGCCACTGCAGTTCGTCCAGAATGTCTGTCACGAAAGTTGTCCTTCCTTGCGGATTCGACGGGTCAATACGGTCTTAGTGTATCGGCTTGCGAGTACCGGCGTTAGCGCAGCGCCGTGGCCGCCCACTCGCGCGCGTCAGCGAGGCCCGCCTCAGCCTCGGCGATCTGCTCGCGCACGCGCTCCGGGGCGGTGCCTCCGCGCCCACGGCGTGCGCTCACGGAACCTTCCACGGTCAGCACAGCGCGAACCTCGGGGGTCAGGGCCGACGAGGCCTGGGCAAGCTCCTCGTCCGTCAGGTCCGCGAGCTCCACTCCCCTGGCCTCGGCGAGGCGCACGCACGCGCCCGAGATCTCGTGAGCGTCGCGGAACGGAACGCCCTGCTTGACGAGCCACTCAGCGATGTCGGTGGCAAGCGAGAAGCCCTGCGGAGCTAGCTCCTCGAGACGGTCGAGATGAATCGTCATCGTGTCGATCATGCCAGCAACAGCCGGGCACAGGACATCCAGGGTGTCGATCTGATCGAACACCGGCTCCTTGTCTTCCTGGAGATCGCGGTCATAGGCGAGCGGGATGCCCTTGAGGACCGCGAGCAGGCCGGTCAGGTCACCGATGAGGCGGCCGGCCTTGCCGCGGGCCAGCTCCGCAACGTCGGGGTTCTTCTTCTGGGGCATGATCGACGAACCCGTGGAGTACGAGTCGTCCAGCGTGACGTAGCCGAATTCCTTCGTGTTCCAGATGACGATTTCCTCCGACAGGCGCGAAATGTCGATGCCGATCTGGGCGCACACGAAGGCGAACTCTGCGACCACGTCGCGAGCAGCCGTTCCGTCAATCGAGTTTTCGACGGAGTCGGTGAAGCCGAGAGCAGCCGCGATGCGGCGGGGATCCATGCCGAGAGTATTACCGGCGAGCGCGCCGGAACCGTACGGAGAGATGGCTGCGCGCTTGTCCCAGTCGCGCAGGCGCGCGACGTCGCGCAGCAGCGGCCACACGTGCGCCATCAGGTGATGAGCGACGAGCACGGGCTGCGCGTGCTGCATGTGGGTGCGGCCCGGCATGACTGCGTCGCCGGCGCGCACGGCCTGCCCGACGAGAGCCTGAGCGATGTCAAGAACGCGACCTGCCAGGTGACGGGCCTCCTCGCGCAAGTACACGCGAATGAGTGTGGCGATCTGATCATTGCGGGAGCGGCCAGCGCGGAGCTTGCCACCGAGCGTCGCTCCGGCTCGCTCGATGAGGCCACGCTCAAGCGCGGTGTGGACATCTTCATCGTCTGGCGCGGGCACGAACGCGCCGGAGGCAACATCAGCGTCCAGGCGCGCCAGAGCATCGTGCATGTCCGCGCATTCCTGGTCGGTCAACAGGCCAACACGGTGCAGCTCATCAGCGTGGGCATGCGAGCCCGCGATATCCACGTGGGCCAGACGGAAGTCGAAGTGCGTCGACACGCTCAGCGCAGCCAGTGCCTGCGAAGGCCCTCCAGAAAAACGGCCACCCCACAGGGAGACGTGAGTTTCGGACTGCGACATGAGTTTCCTCCTGGCTCGGTGACAACGATGTTGTTCGTATGCCTTAAGAATATTCGAGATGCTGGCGGGCCGCCGACGGCCACACAACGGGCACCTCGCCGCGCACCTTCACCCACGTCGCGATCATGACGAAGAGCATCCAGTTGCCTTCAAAGAGCAACCGTGATTCGGTGAAAGACTGAATAAACATGGCGATGATAATGACGGCGGGAATCACGTCCCACAGATTGTCGTCAATGTGGGCAACCGCGACCTTCACAACGCGATACAGCGTCCAGACGATCGCGACGGTGATCATGGCTGCGCCCACGAAGCCGGTCGTCAACGCCGCTTCGACGTACACGTTGTGTGCCTGGTTCGTCGGCGTCCCATCCGGACGGATCACGAGCGATGCAAAAGGTTCCATCCACGTGGGCCACCCAATGAACCAGCCCCAGCCGCCGATCGGGTGCTGCGCGACGAGGGGCGCCACCGCGTGCCAGATGACGGAACGCCCGCTCATATCGGGACTACGACCGAAAGCGTCGGCGATCATGTGACGACAGAAGAATGCTGCGATTGCAGTGAGAACACCTATTCCCGCAAACCCGCCGACAACGCGCAAGCGCAGGCGTTCCGGAACTCTGCGCTGCACGACGAGGCCCGCGATGACCAGGAAGCAGCCAACCGTCGAGAGAGCGACCGTCGCAGACTGCGTCAGTAGCAACACCGCGCCGCACAAACCGAGCCATACGAGCGTCTTAAGCGGGGAGCGCTTTGTCTGCATGTATCGCAAAACGAGGCACACCGCCAGAAGCAGTGCGATGAAAGCAAGAGGATTCCTGTTGCCGGGAAAGCCCTGAATCGGCCCACCCTTGAGAAGCAAGCCGTCGACCCAGTAATAGGACGCAGGTAGCAGCCCTCTCCCCCACATGATGGGAGGAGCGAGCGGGCCTCGGCCAAAGAAAGCAACGAGCGCCTCGAGAACGAACGAGGAGCCGATAATCCACTGGAAGGCAAGGATCAACGCGCCAACGAGTTCAGTGAGCGGCAATGCGACAGCCACAGCGATCGACACCAGTGTCAGAGCTATCGATAAGACCGCATATTGCGCGCTTTGTAGAGGGGCCACGGACCACACGCACGACAGTGCGCACCACGCGACGAACAAACACGTGGTGGTCGGAAAGCGACGCAGCAACAGCGACCGGCCCGAGGTCCAGAAAAGCACCACGAACGACACAAGCAGAATCAGCATCGGCACAAGAGAACCGATGTCCCCGAAAATGCCGCGGATACCCTTGCCAGCAAAGCCAACAAAGAACATCGCGGCAACCGTGTAGCGCATCATGCGCGCGCGCAGGGCATCATCACGATCGGTCCCCACAGCTTCGCTCACGGCGCTCGCCTCATACGTCATACACGAAACAGTAAGCGAGGCGGGAGCGGCCTTCTCGCCGCTCCCGCCTCTTGAAACCCAACTGAGACATTCTCTGTGAGAACGCCCTCAACCAAGCGCTCAGTAACCCATGTTCACGCCGAAACGCACATCACGGGCAGCCGCGAGCTTCGACTGCAGGCCGTAGATGTCGATGAAGCCACGCGACGACGACTGGTCGAAAGTATCGCCGGTCTCGTAGGTCGCAAGATTGAAGTCGTAGAGCGAAGACTCGGAGCGGCGGCCGTTGACGGTCGCGCGTCCACCGTGGAGCACCATGCGGATGTCGCCGGAGACGTATTCCTGCGTGTGCTCGATGAACGCGTCCATCGACTTCTTGAGCGGCGAGTACCACTGTGCCTCGTACACGAGCTCACCCCAGGTCTGCTCCAGCTGACGCTTGTAGCGGCGCTGCATGCGCTCCAGCGTGACCGACTCGAGGGCCTGGTGTGCCTCGATCAGCGCGACGGCACCGGGAGCCTCGTAAATCTCGCGGGACTTGATACCGACGAGTCGGTCCTCGACCATGTCGATACGACCGATGCCCTGAGCGCCGGCGCGGCGGTTCATCTCCTGGATGGCCTCGAGCGGCGTGACGGGACGGCCGTCGATAGCGACCGGGATGCCCTTGTCGAAGGTGATGACGACTTCGTCGGGCAGCGGCGGGTAGGTCGGGTCGTCAGTGTAGTTGTAAACGTCCTTCGTGGGTGCGTTCCACAGGTCTTCGAGGAAGCCGGTCTCAATGGCACGGCCCCACACGTTCTGGTCGATCGAGAAGGGGTTGTGCTTGGTGGTCTCAATCGGCAGGCTGTGCTTCTCGGCGTAGTCGATCGCAACGTCACGCGTCAGAGCGAGGTCACGGACCGGAGAGATGCAGTCCATGTCGGGTGCCATCGAGGTAATCGAGACCTCGAAACGGACCTGGTCATTGCCCTTGCCCGTACAGCCGTGGGCAACGGTCGTCGCGCCAAACTCGCGCGCGGCCTTCACGAGGTGCTTGGTGATGACGGGACGCGACAGCGCGGAGACGAGGGGGTACTTGCCCTCGTACAGAGCGTTGGCCTTGAGAGCGGGCATGCAGTATTCGTTCGCGAACTCGTCGCGAGCGTCGGCCACGTATGCTTCCACGGCACCACAGTCGAGGGCGCGCTGGCGAATGACCTCCAGGTCTTCTCCGCCCTGGCCAACATCAACGGCGACGGCAACTACTTCACGGCCGGTCTGTTCACCGATCCATCCGATAGCCACAGAGGTGTCCAGGCCGCCTGAATATGCCAGGACGACGCGATCTTTGCTCGACATGTGGGTTCCTTCCAATTGTTGGGTATGTGGTGCCCGCGTACGCTCGCTGAAACGAGGCCGGGGCTAGTTGTCGGGGAGTGCGCCGGGTTCAGCGAGCGCGAGAAGGGAGCGTTCGACGTCGGCTGCGCCCTCCTCACTGCGGCAGATCACGAGAATTGTGTCGTCGCCGGCGATCGTTCCGGCGATTTCTTCGCGCCTCACCGCATCGATCGATGATGCGAGGAGGTTGGCTGCACCCACCTGGGTGCGCAGAACAAGCTGGTTACCCACCTTCACGGAGGTGACAAGGAGAAGCTGGCACCAGCGTGCCAGACGGACATTGGCAGCTTCAGCGTCATGGGTAAGACCGCCGTCGTGGTCGGGCACCGTGTAGATAAGCGCACCGGATACATCGCGGATCTTCGTCGCGCGCAGGTCCATCAGATCACGCGACAGTGTCGTCTGGGTGACATCAATCCCCCGCTCGGCCAGGCGAGCGCGCAGTCCTTCCTGGCTACCGATCGACTCGGACGCCAGAAGATCACGGATCATCTCATGCCGCGCACTCTTCGTGCTCGGAAACGCGGGTGTTGCACTCATGTGCATGATTATACACAGATGCGCATATAAATAAGCAAGCGGGCGAGGGATGTCCCTTACCCGCTTGCTCTCACAACTCTCAGGCCTTCAACGCAGCCACGATGCCGTCGGCCCACGCCTCGATCGCTTCCCAGTCGCGGAAGTCGCCCTCCACAACGCCAGCCAGACGCGCGACCGAACGCTCACGCAGCGACAAAAGCTCAGGCTTGTAACGGCCCGGGAAGGTGCGCAGCTCGCGGCAGTTAACGTGGGTGAGCAGCGGGCCGACACGATTACCATCCTGCTCCGAGTGCTTCGGCACGCCATTCATGCCGACGGAGAAGGCCCACACCGGCTTGTCGCGCAGATCATCCTTGAAGCGCTCCATGAAGTCGTGCGCCTCGGGCATCCACTGGAGAATGTAGACAGCAGAGCCGGCGACCACGGCGTCGTAAGGTTCAACCGTGGTCACGTCAGCAGGCGCGACGCGATCGACGGTGAAACCCGCCGCTTCGAGGCGCTTAGCGATGGCGTCGGCGACCTCATCCGTCGCCCCGTGCTTTGATGATGCAGTAACAAGGATGTGCATGTATACATCGTAAAGCGAAGACCGGTCGAATCGATGGGCACAACGCCCCAAATGAGTGGGGTGCCACACCGCCGATTCGACCGGCCTGTCGCTTCGTGGGCCTTATGCGCGCAACGACGCCCCCAGGACCTTCGATGCCTTCGCGACAACCTGCTCGCGCACCTGCGAGGATTCCTTCGCGGTCAGCGTGTGGTCAGCCGCGCGCAGACGCAACGCAAAGGCGAGAGAACGGTAGCCCTCGGGCACCTGATCGCCTTCGTAGATGTCGAAGAGCGTTACCGATTCGGCTAGCTGCCCCGCACCCTGGCGCACAATCTGCTCGACGCGCGACGCGGGAATATCGGAGGGCACAACGAGAGCGATGTCCTCCTTGGCCAGCGGGAACGTTGAGACACCCTTGACCTGGATGGGCTGCTCGCTCATCTGAGAGATCAGCGCATCCATGTCGATCTCGAATGCGGATGAACGAGACGGCAGGCCGAAGGCGCGGCACGCAGCGGGCGACAGCTCGCCGGCAAGAGCCACATCAATGAGGTCACGGCCAGCGCGCACGAAGACGCGCGCGACACGGCCGGGGTGGAACGGAGCAACCGCAGCGGGATCCGTCGCCGGAGCAGGCATCGGAGCACCCTTGTGCGCGGGCACCTCATCCATCCAGGCACGAGTCACCTCCACACGAACCCCGAGTCCCGAGGCCACACGACGCACGTACTCGAGGGCGTCGGCCCAGTCGTAAGCGCGTGCATTCGCCAGGACACCGGCCGGAACAGCCTGGCCGGTCAGGACACCGCCAATGTGCCAGGGCTGAGCAGGGATACCGGCCTCAAGCGCTGCGATCACCTCGTCGGAGGGACGTTCCTCGGCGCTGGGCAGGTCCGCCGGCACAGTACCCGCGGGACGGGCAACCTTGGCGACCTCGAAGATCGCGACGTCCGCGTTGGAGCGCGACACGTTACGGCCGGCGACGTCGAGGAGGGTATCAAGCACCGTGGTGCGCAGCCAGGGGGCGTCATCCGCCATCGGGTTGCGCAGGCGCAGGGCCTCGCGACGCGGATCGTCGGCGCGGATACCCTGACGATCCCAGGTGTCGGACACGAACGGGTAGGACTCGACCTCGACCAGTCCCCCATCGGCCAGCGCAGCAGCGGCCAGGCGACGAGCCTTCTGCGCGGTCGTCAGGCCATGGCCAGCCGGTGCGGTCGGCATAACCACGGGAATGTTGTCGTAGCCGTCGAGGCGCGCGACTTCCTCGACCAGATCAGCCGGGAGTGTGAGGTCGGGACGCCACGAGGGAGCCGTCACCGTAAACGCGCCATTGTCGGGGCCTTCGACGACGCAACCGACCGTGCGCAACAGCTCGGCGATGCGCTCGGGGCTGTGGGCCACGCCCGTCAGGCGCTCCACCTCGCCGACGGGCAGCGAGATAACGACGGCCTCACCGCGCTGATCCACGTCCGTGACGCCCGCATCGACCGTGCCGCCGCCGTACTCGACGAGGAGCTCAACGGCACGCTGGGCAGCCACCGCGGGAAGCTGCGGGTCCGTGCCGCGCTCAAAGCGCTTCGCGGCCTCCGAGTGCAGCTTGTGCCTGCGCGAGCTACGGGCGACCGACACAGAATCGAAGTGAGCGGCCTCGAACAGCACGTCGGTCGTCCCCTCTGCGACCTCGGAGTAGGCTCCGCCCATGACACCGGCAATGCCGATGATGCGCGAACCTTCGCCCTCGGGAGAGTCGGTGATGAGCAGATCCTGCGGGTCGAGTTCACGCTTTTCCTCGTCCAGGGTCACCAGCGTCTCGCCCGCGCGAGCGCGGCGCACGACGATCGGGGCGGCCAGGTCGCCCAGATCGTAGGCGTGCATCGGCTGACCGAGGTCAAGCATGACGTAGTTCGTGATGTCGACGGCCAGAGACAGCGAGCGCATGCCCGCGGCCTCGAGACGCTCGACCATCCAGCGGGGAGTCGGAGCGTTGGGGTTCGTGCCACGCACGATACGCGCAACGAAACGGTCCACACCAACGCGACCGCGGATCGGAGCGTCGTCGGAGAAGACGACCGGGAAACCGTCGGAGTTCGCCGTCGGCGGCTCGGCTGCGATCACGCCGGGCAGGCCGGGGTCACGGAAGGGAGCGCCCGTTGAGTGCGAGTACTCGCGAGCGATACCACGCATCGAGAAGCAGTAGCCGCGGTCCGGAGTCACGTTGATCTCGAGGACCTCTTCGCCCAGCCCCAGCCAGGAGACAATGTCCGTACCAACAGCAGGAATCTCACGGTCCGGGAAGTACTTCGGCAGCACGATAATGCCGTCGTGGTCCTCCCCCAGTCCGAGTTCGCGCGCGGAGCAGATCATGCCGTCAGAGACGTGACCGTAGGTCTTGCGCGCGGCGATCTGGAAGTCGCCGGGCAGGATCGCGCCCGGCAGGGACACGACAACGAGGTCATCGACGTCGAAGTTGTGCGCACCGCAGATGATGCCGCGGCTCGGCAGATCCGAGGGCTCCTTTCCGGTGCCAGGGGCGTCGTTGTGCTCACCGACATCTACGCGGCAGTAGTTCACGATCTTGCCGTTCGAGGCGGTCTCCTCCACGCGGGTGAGGACGCGACCCACCACGAGCGGGCCGGTGACTCGCGCCGGGTGAATCTCTTCCTCTTCAAGGCCGACCTTCACGAGGGCGGCGGCAAGCGCCTCGGCGTCCGTGCCCTCGGGAACGTCAACGTGGTCGGACAGCCAGCTCAGCGGAACCATAGGCATGTCAGTTACCCCTTCCATTCACTCCGAACTGCTGGGAGAAACGAACGTCTCCCTCAACGATGTCATGCATGTCGGCGATGCCGTGACGCAGCATCAGCGTGCGCTCGATACCCATGCCGAACGCAAAGCCCGAGTAGACCTCAGGGTCGATGCCGTTGGCGCGCAGCACGTTCGGGTTGACCATGCCGCAGCCGCCCCACTCGATCCAGCCGGGGCCGCCCTTCTTCTGGGGGAACCACAGGTCCATCTCGGCGCTGGGCTCGGTGAACGGGAAGTACGAGGGACGCAGACGGGTCTTCGCCTCGGGGCCGAACATGGCCTTGGCAAAGTGGTCGAGAACGCCCTTCAGGTGAGCCATTGTCAGGCCCTTATCGACGGCGAGGCCCTCCACCTGGTGGAACACGGGCGTGTGGGTCGCGTCAAGCGCATCGGAGCGGAAGACCTTGCCGGGGCAAGCAACGTAGAGCGGCACGCCGCGCGACAGCATCGCATGCGACTGAACCGGAGAAGTGTGAGTGCGCATCACCAGGTGCGCGCCGTCCTCGGTCTCGGCGCCGACACTGCGGCCGTCGATGTAGAGCGTGTCCTGCATCTGTCGCGCAGGGTGATCGATGTCGAAGTTCAGGGAGTCAAAGTTGAACCACTCGTGCTCGATCTCCGGCCCCTCGGCGATATCCCAGCCCATCGCCACGAAGAAGTCGGCAACCTCTTCCATCAGGGTCTCGAGGGGGTGGCGAGCTCCCGCCGCGCGACGCGCAGTCGGCAGCGTCACGTCCACGGATTCCTCAACGAGCATACGAGCCTCATGCTCAGCGGCGAGGACAGCCTTGCGCGCCTCGAGCGCTTCGGTCAGGGCCTTACGCGCCTGGCCGAGATTCTTACCGGCGAGACCGCGCTGCGCTGGTTCAAGCGAGCCGATTGTTCGATTCGCCGTGACAAGGGGTGCCTGATCACCGAGGATCGCAGCTCGGACGGCCTTGAGAGCATCGAGCGAATCCGCGGCTTCGATATCGGCGAGGCCGGCCTCGCGAACGGCGTTGACGGCTGCCTCGTCAAGAGGATCAAGGTCAGGGGCATTGCCAGCCATGTCCTGCTTCCTTCTTCTTTCCATCTGGGGTCATTCCTGCGCGCATCACGCGCACCGCCCACTATCCTACCCGTTCGCCTATCCTCACAGCTCACCGGATCCACGGGCGCGCTACCCTGTAAGACGTGAATGCGCTCTCGCGCGCTCCAACAGCTCACCGAAGGAATCCCGTGTCTCACATTACGCAACCGGAGAACGCGGCCACGGCCTCGTCCCAGGCGTCCTCCCTCTTTTCCGCCAAGCGCGTGCGCGTCCAGCACATCGCCCGCGCGAAAGCCGAGGGCATTCCCCTGACGATGCTCACCGCCTACGATGCGCTCACCGCGCCCATCCTTGAGGCCGCGGGCGTGGACATGCTGCTCGTCGGCGATTCGCTCGGCAACGTGATTCTTGGCCACAGCTCGACGCTGCCCGTCACCCTGGAAGACATGGAGCGCGCCACTGCCGCCGTTGCTCGTTCGACCTCGCGCGCCATGATCGTGGCCGATTTGCCCTTCGGCACCTACGAGGACACGCTCGAGCACGCCTTTGCCTCCGCAACCCGCCTCATGAAGGCAGGAGCACACGCAGTGAAGCTTGAGGGCGGTCAGAGCCGCGCCCACATCATTGCGGGCCTCGTCTCGGCTGGTATCCCCGTGTGTGCACACCTGGGCTACACGCCCCAGTCGGAAAACACTCTGGGCGGGCCTCGCATGCAGGGCCGCGGAGCCGGTGCCGATGCGCTTCGCCAAGACGCCGAAGCCGTCGAAAAAGCCGGTGCCTTCGCCGTCGTTTTCGAAATGGTGCCCGCGTCGATTGCCACCGAACTGACACAGAGCCTGAGCATCCCGACCATTGGTATTGGCGCGGGTCCCAACACGGACGGCCAGGTGCTCGTCTGGTCCGACATGGCTGGATACTCCGACTGGACCCCCTCTTTCGTGCGAAAGTTCGGCCAGCTCGGGCAGGCCCTCCGCGCGGCCGCATCCGACTACGTGGAGGCCGTGCGCGAGCGTTCCTTCCCCGGACCCGATAACTACAAGAACGACTGACGCCACCCGCTGAGAAGAGGAATACACATGGAAGCATCCGCACTCGCTCGTCGTGCACCCCTCGGCACGCTAAAGCCGGGACACATCTCACCAATGCGCGCGGTCCCCGAGCACATCGAGCGTCCCGAATACATGTTCCACGACGGTCCCGAGCGCGTCACTGCCTCGGAGATCAAGAGCCCCGAGACTATCGCGAAGATCCGCGAGGCCGGACGTATCGCGGCGGGCGCCATCGAGGCCGTCGGCGCGGCCATCGCACCCGGTGTCACCACGGAGGAGCTCGACCGCATCGGACACGAGTACCTCATCGCCCACGACGCATACCCCTCGTGTCTGGGTTACATGGGCTTCCCCAAGTCCATCTGTTCCTCGATTAACGAGGTCATCTGCCACGGCATTCCGGACGATCGTCCGCTCGAAGACGGCGACATCATCAACATCGACATCACCGCCTACAAGGACGGCGTTCACGGAGACACGTGCGCGATGTTCGAGGTCGGCACCGTCGACGAGGAGTCGCACCTGCTCATCGAGCGCACGAAGAACGCCATGATGCGCGGCATCAAGGCCGTCGGCCCAGGCCGCGAGATCAACGTGATCGGTCGCGTCATCGAGGCCTACGCGAAGCGTTTCGACTACGGCGTGGTGCGCGACTACACCGGACACGGAGTCGGCGAGGCCTTCCACTCCGGCCTGATCATCCCCCACTACGACGCTGCCCCAGCCTACGACACGGTCATGGAACCCGGCATGGTCTTCACGATCGAGCCGATGCTGACCCTCGGCACGGTCGAGTGGGAGCAGTGGGACGACGACTGGACGATCGTCACTGCTGATCGTTCCCGCACGGCCCAGTTCGAGCACACGATCGTCGTCACCGAGGATGGGGCTGAGATTCTCACCCTTCCGTGACACGGATTCTTCGAGGCCCGCCTTCGACTCTCACAGTCTGAGGCGGGCCTCGCTATTCGTCGTGACATCCCATACAATTCGGGTACGGGGGCTTCAGGGGCCCGCGGACAACAGAATTTCATCACCCGAGGAGGGGTTATGGCTCAGGTCGCATGCGGCATCGATATCGGCGGATCGGGCGTCAAGGGCGCGCTCGTTGATCTGGAAACCGGCGAGTACATTGGCAATCAGGTTCGAATCCCCACCCCCAACCCCGCGACGCCCGACGCTGTCGCTGCGGTGTGCCGCGAGGTCATCGACCAGCTTGACGTCAAGATCGGCGTTCCGATCGGCGTGACATTCCCCGCCCCCGTCTTTGACGGCGTCATTCCCTACATGGCGAACCTCGACCAGTCGTGGGTCAACGTCGACGTCGACGAGCTCATGGAGCGCTACCTGGGCCGCTCCGTTGTCGCACTGAACGACGCGGACGCGGCGGGTATCGCCGAGGTCGCCTACGGTGCGGCCAAGGGCCGCGACGGAGTCATCGTATTCACCACCCAGGGCACCGGAATCGGCTCGGCGATCATCGTCAACGGCACTCTCCTCACCAACACCGAGCTCGGCCACCTCGAGATCGACGGCACCGACGCGGAAAAGAACGCCTCCTCGGGCCAGAAGACCCTCCAGGGCCTCGACTGGGAGCAGTGGGCACAGCGCCTCCAGCGCTACTACGGTCACGTCGAGTTCCTCCTCAACCCCGACCTCTTCGTGGTCGGCGGCGGCGTGTCGGAGAACCACGAGAAGTTCATGCCGCTCCTTAACCTGAAGACCCCGATGATCCCCGCAAAGCTGCTCAACACCGCGGGCATCGTCGGCGCCGCCTACTACGCGGCGCAGCACAGCGCCTGATCGAGAGCCCACCGAGCACGCAGAAGGACCCCGACGCGAGTCGGGGTCCTTCTGGCATCTGTCGGCCTATACGCCGGGTTCTGTCACGCACGCCGTTACCGGTCGTACGGTGGCGACCATCTATCTAGGACCGTCGTTACCGACGGCCTCCAGCAACCTACCCGCAGGCATTGGACGGGCCGCCCTGCCTGCTGCTCGGTCTTGCTCCGGGTGGGGTTTACCTAGCCGACGCGGTCACCCGCGCCGCTGGTGAGCTCTTACCTCACCTTTTCACCCTTACCGACGCATGCGCGCCGGTGGTTTGTTTTCTGTGGCACTGTCCCGCGGGTTACCCCGGGTGGCTGTTAGCCATCACCCTGCCCTGTGGAGCCCGGACGTTCCTCGAGCGTTTCCGCGCGCGGCCGCCCAGCCGGCAGATCCGCATCGATCATAGCGCGCATGGTCGCGCCCCCGCGATAGGGTGGACACCATGCTGATCTGGTTGCCCCCGTCGGAGGGAAAGAACGCGCCTGCGCAGGGCCCGTCTCTCGATGTCAACGCACTGTCCCGCCCGAGCCTCGCAACGAGCCGCCGCACCGTGTGCGAGACTCTCACCGCTCTCGGGGACGGTCCCGCAGCAGCAGCCGTTCTCAAGGTTGGCGCACGCATCGACCTGTCCGTGAACACCGCACTTGATTCCGCTCCCTGCGCCCCGGCCTCGTCGCTGTTTACCGGAGTGCTCTACGAAGCGATCGAGGAGTGCGCACCGGGGGCGTGGACCAGTGCTGGAGCAGCGCACGTGTCGATCTTTTCTGGGCTCTTTGGCGTCCTCTCCCCTAGCGACTTAATTCCGGACCATCGTCTCGCGATGGGCGTGTCCCTGCCTGACCTCGGTGTCCTGTCGACCTGGTGGGCGCCACGACTCGATGAGGCCTGTCCGCCGAGGCATCGGAACGCATCATTATCGATGGGCGATCCGGCCCGTATCGCGCCGCGTGCAAGGCCCCGTGGGCGCGCGTCTGGGAGCTACGCGTCGAGCGCGAGGCTAACGGCAAGCGCACGGTGATCTCGCACGACGCGAAGCGCTGGCGCGGTGCCATCACCGGCCTCCTACTCGCCTCAGACGGCTTTCGCGCCGAGGAAACATCGGCAGCGGAGAAGGCCCTAGAGGAGGCCGCATACTCACTGTCACTGGGGGATGCGAAGGGACACGAACACCGCGTCACCGACGTGGAATATGGCCCCGAAAAACCGACGAAAAAGGGCGGATCGACACGCACAGTCACGTTGGTCACGCACTGAGCGGTAGGCTATCCTTTTTCCGGAACCTGCAAGGTGCAGGACCGGCCAACGCATCGGCCATTAAACGGAAACCATAGGCATGATCAACGAGGACTACCTGGCCAATATTCGGCCCACCCACCGTCAGCTCCAGTGGCAGAAAATGGAGATGTACGCGTTCATCCACTTCGGCATGAACACGATGACGGACCGCGAGTGGGGCGAGGGCCACGAGGATCCAGCCCTGTTCAACCCGGGCAGCGTCGATGTCGATCAGTGGATGCGCGCCCTCGTTAGCGCCGGCATGACCGGCGTGATCCTGACCTGCAAGCACCACGACGGTTTTTGCCTGTGGCCGTCGGCCTACACGAAGCACTCGGTGGAGTCTTCGCCATGGAAGGGCGGGCGCGGTGACCTCGTGCGCGAGGTGTCCGACGCGGCCGCGCGTCACGGCCTCAAGTTCGGCGTGTACCTGTCCCCCTGGGACATGACCGAGCCGACCTACGGTCAGGGCGAGGCCTACAACGACTTCTACATCAACCAGCTCATCGAGCTGCTCACCCACTACGGCCCTGTCTTCTCAGTGTGGCTGGACGGCGCATGCGGCGAGGGCCCCAATGGCAAGGTGCAGGTCTACGACTGGCAGCGCATCTACGACACGGTTCGCGCGCTGGCCCCCGAGGCCGTCATCTCGGTGTGCGGCCCGGATGTGCGCTGGTGCGGCAACGAGGCGGGCTCTGTGCGAGCCAACGAGTGGTCGGTCGTTCCCGCCTCCCTGCGCGAGGCCGAACGCACCGCCGAGAAGTCACAGAAGGCCGACGACGGCGAGTTTTCGCGCCAGGTAGCTTCCGGCGACGAGGAGCTGGGCTCACGCGAGGCACTGGCCGACTACTCCGGTCCCCTCGCCTGGTACCCCGCCGAGGTCAACACCTCGACCCGCAAGGGCTGGTTCCACCACGACATCGAAGACTCCCAGGTACGCACCGTCGAAGAGCTGTTCTCCATCTGGAAGGGCTCGGTCGGCGGCAACGCCACCTTCCTCCTCAACGTTCCGCCAAACCGCGATGGTCTCCTCGCGGACGCCGACGTCGAGGTCCTGGCCCGCCTGGGCGAGAAAATCGCTGACTTCCGCTCGCGTCGCATCGAGGCATCCCGCGAGGACGAAGGCGACGCCGCGACCTTGCGCTTTGACGAGCCGCACGCGGTCGGCGCCATCGTCCTCGAGGAGGACATCGCGCAGGGGCAGCGCATCGACGAGGCCGTGGTGACTGCCCGCGTCGACGGCGATAACGAGCAGGAAATCGCACGCGTGCACTGCGTGGGCTACCGCCGCATTGTCACCCTGGACAAGCCCGTGACCGCCACCCAGGTGCGGGTGACGGTCACGAAGAGCAGGCAGGGCTTCTACCTGGCGGACTGTTTCGCTATCGAGGCCTGAGCCTCAGCGCGGCGTGTTCGCCGCAGTGCGCACGACGATCTGCGCCGTGTCTTCGGTCAGGTAGAGTTCGTCGGCGGGCGTGAGGCGGATGCGCTCGAGCTCCATCGGGCTCAGGTCGGCGGCAACACCGATTCCGTAGCCGTCGCGGACCTCGATGACGGCGAGAGCGCCGTTGCGGCGGCGAGCATCCTCGTATTCCTCGATCAGGGCGGCGGGCAGGCGCTCCGCAAGCTCGCGACGCGCGGCGATGACGCGGCGCAGCTCGTCGTCAGAGTCGGCGACGTCGGCCTCGAACTGAGCCTTCAGGGCCTCGATGTCGGCGGCAATGGCCTGGGCCTCGGCCTTCATCTGGTCCTGAGCCGCGCGGGCGGCCTCGACGCGCTCCTCGGCCTCCACCTGATCGTCCTCGAGCTTGGCCAGGCGGCGGTCCATCTGAGCGATCTCGTGTTCCATCGCCGAGATATCGCGCAGGGGCACCTGGTTGTTGTCGATGCGGCTCTGCTGGCGCTTCCGGCGCTCCGTGACCTTCGCGATCTCATCCTCAATGCGGGTGACTTCGCGCATCGTGTCCGCGATAACGGCACTCTGGCTGATCGCGGCGCGCTGGAGGTCGGCAACGCGGCCGGCGAACTCGCGAACCGTCGCATGCGCGGGGTGAGAATCGCGCTTGTGGCGCAGCGCCGACTCCTTCTGATCGAGCTTCTGGAGCTCGAGAAGCTCGAGCTGGTCGGTGTGCGATGCTTTCACGCTAGTTCTCCCTGAGTGACTCGGTGGCTGGTCCATGGCTCGGTGACAATCGTAGAGACTTCCACGCGAAGTTCCACATCGGCGCAGCGAGCGGCCTCGCGTATCTTGCGTGCGAGGACGGGGAGCCACGGGGATTCCGTCGCCCAGTGGGAGCCGCACAGAAGCGCGGGAGCTCCGCCCTCAAGGTGCTCGGAGGCGGGGTGGTGGCGAAGGTCCGCCGTGAGGTACACGTCAACTCCAGCGGCGCGGGCCGCTTCGAGCGCGCTATCCCCCGCGCCACCCAGAACTGCTACGCGCTGCACCGTGGCAGTCTCGTCGCCACCAACAAAGAGACCGGAGGGTCCCGCAGGCAGGACGGAGGCCACGTGGTCTGCGAAGGCGCTGAGCGTGGTCTCGTCGACCGTGCCGACGCGTCCCAGGCCGATCTCGTGTCCCTCGGCGTCGGTGCCGCACGGCTCCAGCGGCGCGGTATCGCGCAGGCCGATCAGATCGGCGAGCGCCGTCGCGACGCCGTCGCAGGCCACATCCGCGTTGGTGTGCGCGTTGAACAGGGCAATACCGGAGCGGATGAGAGTCGTGATGACACCGCCCTTGGGATCCGTCACCGGCAGGAAGGATGCGCCGCGCAGGAGGAGTGGGTGGTGAGTGATCACCATGTCGTAGGAAACGCCGTCCCCGTCGGGACCCGCGACAGCCTGTTCGGCGATAGCCGCGGTGGGATCAAGCGCGAGAAGGATCGAACGCACGGGAGCGGAGGGGTCGCCGACGATGAGCCCAACGCGGTCCCACGACTGAGCCGTTGCCGCCGGATACCAGGCCTCCATGAGGGCCATCACGTCGCCGACAGTCCACTTCGATGCGGGCGTATCGGCCGTGGTCGTCGGGCCGTTGAGGTGAGACGAAGACTGCATACGTCAAGCATACCGGACCCCCATCTAGCAAGGGACCCTGCCCGCGACTATGATCACAGGGTGCAGATTTTGAGCCTACTCGACCAGGGGTTGGTCGATTACACGCAGGTTGACGCGCTCCAGCGCTCCCTGCACGAGGAGGTCCTCGCCGGCGGCGAGGACACGCTCATCGTTTCTCAATTCACGCCGACCTGGACGGCGGGACGCCACACGAAGCCTGAGGACATTCCCTCCACGACTGTTCCCGTCATTCGCACCGACCGCGCTGGTTCCGCGACGTGGCACGGCCCTGGACAGGTCGTCGTCTACCCCGTCGTTCGTCTGCGCGAGCCCGTCGACCTCGTGCAGTGGATCCGCGCGGTCGAGGCCTCGGTGATCGACACCGTGCGCGGGGTCTGGGGCCTGCCCGTGCACCGCGTCGAGGGCCGCGCGGGCGTGTGGCTGACCGAAGAGGGGCGCCGCGACCGCAAGATCTGCGCGATCGGCCTGAAGGTGGCGCGCGGAGCGACCCTGCACGGCATCGCTCTCAACGTCGATATCGACCCGGCCCACGCCTTCGAGGGCATCATTCCCTGCGGCCTGACGGACGCCGACGTGACCTCCCTGTCGTGGGAAGGCATCCACACGACCGTCTCCGACGCCGCATCCGAACTTCTCCCGCGCATGGTGGAGCACATCTCCCCCTGCCTGGCGACCACTCCCACTTCCGTTTCCTACACGACGAGGTCAACGCTATGAGTACCCTGCCCGATCCCGAAGGACGCAAGCTCCTGCGCATCGAGGTGCGTAACTCGCAAACTCCTATCGAGAAGAAGCCCGAGTGGATCCGCACGACCGCCAAGGCCGGCGAGAACTACCAGGACATGCGCTCGCTCTCGCACGCGAAGGGCTTGCACACGGTGTGCGCCGAGGCCGGCTGCCCCAACATCTACGAGTGCTGGCAGGACCGCGAGGCGACCTTCCTGCTCGGCGGTGCCCTGTGCACGCGCCGCTGCGACTTCTGCGATATCGCGACGGGCCGTCCCACGGAGTACGACAAGGATGAGCCGCGTCGTATCGCCGAGTCCGTGCGCGACCTCGACCTGCGCTACGTGACGATCACGGGCGTGACCCGAGACGATCTGCCCGACGGCGCGGCGTGGCTCTATGCCGAGACGTGCCGCCTCATCCACGAGCTCAACCCGGGCACGGGCGTGGAGCTCCTCGTGGACGACTTCCGCGGTCAGGCCGAGTCGATCGACATGGTCATCGAGGCGGGTCCGCAGGTCTTCGCGCACAACCTCGAAACGGTGCCGCGCATCTTCAAGAAGATCCGCCCCGCCTTCAACTACGACCGCTCGCTCGCCATGATTAAGCGCGCCCACGACGGCGGCATGGTCACCAAGTCGAACCTGATTCTGGGCATGGGCGAGACGCGCGAGGAGATCAGCGCCGCCATGCGCGACCTGCACGCGTCGGGCTGTGACCTGCTGACCCTCACGCAGTACCTGCGTCCCTCTCCCCTGCACCACCCGATCGACCGCTGGGTCCACCCCGAAGAGTTCGTCGAGCTGGCCGCCGAGGCCGAGGAGCTTGGCTTCGCGGGCGTCATGGCCGGCCCCCTCGTGCGTTCCTCGTACCGCGCGGGTCTGCTGTGGGCCAAGGGCATGCGTGCCCGTGGCTTCGAGATCCCCGAGCAGCTGCGCCACATTGAGAACTCCGGGTCGACGCTGCAGGAGGCTGGCTCCGTCCTGGCACGCCTGAAGGAGCGCTCGGAGCGTCACGCGGCGATGGCCGCGACGGCCGCCTCGGCCTCGTGATCCCCGACTATTCGCCCGCGCGAGCGCTCCTAGCGGCGGCGCGTCGCCATCCGAACCGACTGTCCCTGGTGGACGCGGCGACCGGCGAGGAGTGGTGCGTGCGCGAGGCGGCGCACACGGTCGCCCGCCTCGCCGCCGCCTTCGAGGAGGCCGGTATCGGCGAGGGCACGCGCATCGCCGTCATCGGTGCGAACTCGCCGTGGCACTACATCGTTGCCGTGGCGGCCTCGTGGCTGCGCGCGGTGACGGTTCCGCTCTCCCCGCGCATACCGTCAGCTGCGCTCGTCTCGATGTGCGAGCAGGCGGGCGTCTCGTGGGTGTTTCTCGACGAGGCCTCTTCCGCCCACGCTCCTGCTCTGTCCGGCGCGGGAGCACAGGTCGCGTCGTTTGCGGATCTGTCGGCGTGGGTGGATCGCGCTGCGCCCATCGAGAAGGCTCCCGCGCGCTGCGGGACCGAGCTCGCAGCCATCTTGTTTACGTCCGGATCCACGGGCAACCCGCGTCCCGTCGAGCTCACCCACGAGGTCATGTGGTGGGGGTCGACGAATTTCCGGGAGGGCTTCGATTACGCGCCGACGTCGTCGGTCGTGGGAGTGTGCGCGCCCGCGAGCCACATCGGCGGCTTCAACGGCACGTCGATGGACGTGTGGACGCACGGCGGCACCCTGGTCACGCTCGGTTTCCCTGGTTCCTTCGACGCGCGTGCCGTCATCGACGCGATCGAGCGATACGGGATCACCATGATGTTCGCCGTGCCCGCGATCGTGCGCGCAATACTCGACGAACACGAGCGCGGCGGCGGGAACCTGTCGTCATGGGTGCGCCCCCCTCATCGGCGGCGACGCGATGACGGCGGACCTCGCGGAGGCGATGCACGCGATCGGCCTGTCCCCCATTCACGTGTGGGGCATGACCGAGACCTCCGGGGCGGGTACGGTTGCCACACCCGATTCTTTAGCTCCAGCCGGATCGCTGGGAGTTCCCTTCCCCTACGTGGACCTGCGCGTCATGGCCACCGACAAGCGCGAAGCCGACACAGACGAGATGGGCGAAATCTGGGTCCGCGGGCCCGGCGTCGTGAGCGGCGAGGAGTGGCTGCGCACCGGCGACCTTGCCACTCGGGATGCCCACGGCTGGCTGCACATGGTGGGACGCGCCCACCGCATGATCAACACGGCCGGCGAGCTCGTCGCGCCCCCAACGGTCGAGCGGGCTCTACGCTCGCTGGACGTGGTATCGGATGCGCTTGTCGTGGGACTGCCGGATGAACGCTGGGGGCAGATCGTCGCCGCGCTGATCGTGGCTTCTCCGCAGGGCCGCGCCCAGGCCTCGTCGTTAAGCGCCAACGCACTGTCCGAGGCCCTGCGCGATTCCCTCGCGCCGTGGGAGAAGGTGCGTCGTGTCCTGGTCGTCGACGCGCTCCCGACCACGACGACGGGCAAGCCCGATCCGGTCGCGGCAGCGCACCTCTTCGACGCGTGAGGCCGTTGGGCCCAGGTGCGCCAGACCTCACAAAGTGCGAGCACCATATTTAGGTAAGATTAGCCTTGCTTAATTGAAGGAGAGTCTTATGTCCCGCCACCGCATTGTCATCATCGGTTCCGGCTTCGCAGGCCTGACAGCAGCTCGTCGACTGAAGAACGCCGACGCCGCCATCACCATCCTGGCCCGCACATCGCACCACCTCTTCCAGCCCCTGCTGTACCAGGTGGCCACGGGCATTCTCTCTCCGAGGGCGACATCGCCCCCACCACGCGCGAGATCCTGCGCGGTCAGAAGAACGTGACGGTTCTGCAGGCCCTCGTCGAGGAGATCGACGTCGAGACTCGCACCGTCAAGTGGCGCAACCACAACAAGCACGAGCAGACCGAATACGACACGCTGATCGTCGCGGCGGGTGCCGGCCAGTCCTACTTCGGCAACGACCACTTCGCGGTCTTCGCGCCGGGCATGAAGACGATCGACGACGCCCTCGAGCTGCGCGCACGCATTTTTGGCGCCTTCGAGCTGGCCGAGATCGAGACCGACCCAACTTTGGTCGACAAGCTCCTGACCTTCGTCGTCGTGGGCGCCGGCCCGACCGGCGTCGAGATGGCCGGACAGATCCGCGAGCTCGCCTCTCACACGCTCAAGGGCGAGTTCCGCAACATCGACCCGACCAAGGCGCGCGTCATCCTGGTGGACGGCGCGGAGCATCCTCTCCCCCCCGTTCGGCGAGGAACTCGGCCTCAAGACCGAAGAGGCCCTCGCCAAGCTTGGCGTCGAGATGAAGATGAACGCCTTCGTCACCGGCGTGGACTCCGAGGGCGTCACCATCAAGTACAAGTCGGGCGAGGAAGAGCGGATCGAGTCCGTGTGCAAGGTGTGGGCCGCCGGCGTCGCCGCAAGCCCGCTGGGCCGCGCGCTCGGCGAGGCCACGGGCGCCGAGGTGGACCGCGCGGGGCGCGTCACCGTCAACAAGGACCTCACCCTGCCCGGCCACCCCGAGATCTTCGTACTGGGCGACATGATGGCTTTCCCGGGCGTCCCCGGCGTCGCGCAGGGCGCGATTCAGTCTGCGCGCTTCGCTGCCGACACGATCGCCGCTCGCCTTGCGGGCCGTAAGCCGAAGGCCACGGAGTTCTCCTACTTCGATAAGGGGTCGATGGCGACGATCGCGCGTTTTAAGGCGGTCGTCAAGATGGGTAACACGAAGCTGACCGGCTTCGTCGCGTGGGTTGCCTGGTGTTTCCTGCACCTGCTCTACATCGTCGGCTTCAAGTCGCAGGTGGGCACCCTGGTGAATTGGTTCTTCAGCTTCCTGTCGGGTGCGCGTTCGCAGCGCACGACGACGAACCAGCAGATGGTGGGCCGCCTCGCCCTGGAGCAGCTCGGTGCTGGCGCATCCGGCAAGCTCGTCGTTGGTGAAGACGTCGTCGAGGAGCACACTCAAGAGGACTGACGCGCGTCGAGTGCTGACGGCGCGCTCATGAGTACCTTCAAGCGCTTCATCAAGGCACACTGACAAACAGGCAAACATACACCGCATGGGGCCGGAAGCAAGAGCTTCCGGCCCCACTTCTATGCTTCGTTGAGTATCACCACTTGCCATGCAACAACTCTGTACACTGTGTCCATGAGCACATTGAGGGCAGCAGTCAACATCTCAACAAGCATTGTCAAGTCTCTTGTGAAAGTAGCCGGCTTCGGCTTCGTCGCTGACGCAATAGAAGGTGGGCAAGAGCTCTACCAGCTCGCATGCAGTCTCAAAGACGAAACGTTCGGGAGTGCGGAAGCGCAGATGAGCGGAGCGCTCAGAAGCACGATCAAGAACGAGTTCGAAATTATCGAAGATGGCCTTGTTGTATCCGGCCTTGATTTGAAGAGTATTGATCTATTCATTGGCAGCCTTGAGACCGCGACCAATGAAACAATAAGAAAGCTTCTCGATGACGAGGATGCATTATGTGAGGCAATCACAAAGCCCGAAGCATTCCACGCCTACGTTCTGGAAATCGAAACAGGTAAGAGTGAACTTCACACCAGAAGAGGAGCACTACCTCGACAACCTCCTGCGCTGCATTGCCGACGAATACCTAGTATTGGCCCCAAATTCTCCACGCTACAACATGACTACACTTAAGGCCGCGCTCGAACAGCTGTACGAAGTTATCATAGAAGTAAGAAATATCAAAAGCATCATTGTATCGACAGCAGAAGCTCACAGTAAACAACATGAACAACTCCACAACGATATTGAATCATTGCGCACAGCTCACATAGACACGAGCACTAAAAGTTGTCCAAAGAAACTTAACAATAATGTTTGGGGCAGCCGCCCACGACCGCTGAGACACTGGATCGAACGATACCCTGAAATTGATGGCCAAACACTACAGGATCGTATTTTGAATCCGAGTACGATAAACTTCCCAAGCTTCAACGTATTAATCGGACACGCAGGAAGCGGAAAGACACGCCTTGCCGCCGCGATAGCAGACAGATGTGAATCCGATGGGTGGTCGCTAGTCGCATGGATTAACGCCTCATCCTACAACGCAATTACGAACGATATGATAGCACTTGGAGAATCGGTACTCAACGTGATGACAGGATTCTTCGAAGACAGAACTGTTAGAGTCAATCAGGTATTGTCAGAACTGCGGACAAGAGATTACTCCAACTGCATCTTTATCTTTGATAATGTTCAAACATCGACGACTTATCCAGACTACTTCCAAGCGGACCAGGCATACATATACTCGCAACGACTAGGAACAGGAACGGCTGGCGACACCAGGCAAACTGGAATGAATATATAATCAAAAACTTTACACGCAGCGATTCGATCAAACTACTTCAGGACATTACGAAGGATGCGAATCGAGAAGCGGCAAATAACGTTGCAAATTACTTGGGCGACTTGCCATTAGCGATAGCACAGGCAGGAACAACGTGCGCCCACTACTATCAAACCTTGAAGACTACTTCAACGATATACAGTTACACAACGTCGACCAACTCCTTGAAGCCATTGAAGGAACTGAATACACCACAGGAACCATAACGGCACTAAACTTTGCCGTCACAACAACCTTAGATCGCTTGAGCGATGTCACGATACAAATTGAAGCCAAGAAAATACTCACAGTCCTCTGCTTCCTCGCAGAATCTGGCATACCAAGTAAATGGTTAAAGTTTAGTAGCTTTCACTCTAGAAAAGCCTACTCACTCCTTTTTGACTTTTCGATAATTTCCGAATCAGCTGATGGCGAAGTTGCTTTCATTCATCGACTCCAAGCACTAGCACTACGCACACACTTAACACCTAACGAAAGCACCATAGCTGAGCGTACTTGCGTCAACTTCCTTATCCAGCATTATAAAGACTCTTCAGGCGCCGAGACCATCACCACACACAGAGATAGGGCAATAGCGATTACTTCGCAACTTTCGGCTATGAGCCAGCAGCCTCACTCCTATTCCCTCTTTAGGCACGATGAGCTACAGAGCGCTCTGTTCGAGCTACTAGCCTTTGCATATGATCGACATACTGCACACCATACAATAACACTCACACACGCTCTTGGAATTATACAAAGCCTGTTAGGAATTGACAATCTAACCATATTATGCGCGCGCAACAATCTCGCTGAAGCATATTACAAAAATGGATACATCATTGAAGCAATTCGCCTATATTCAGAGACGCTTGATCATTATATTCAGACCCTAGGCGCCAACCATATTGAAACAAGAAATACGCGTAGCAACTTGGCAGACGCATACTTCCTGGCTGGGCACCACGAGAGAACCATAGAACTTTATGAAATGCCCTGGATAATGACTTGAACTCGCTCGGCACCACACATATCGAGACACTCTCCACTCAACAGCAGCTCGCAGATGCACATTCACGTTCCGGTTTAATTGACAGTGCCCTAAATCACTATCAAATTCTTGTCGATAACCTCACTCAAACTATGGGCCGAAATGATGTCGACACTCTGAACGCGCGCTGCAGACTTGCTTTCACATATCACACAGGTGGTTACATTGATGACGCAATCCGGCAATTCAGAAAATTGTTATATGACTGCCAGATAGCACTCGGCCCGGATCATATCCTAACTCATGAAGTAATCAACAACCTCGTAGATACATACAAAACAGGAGGGCATAATAGCGACATTATCAGTTTGTTAACAGAGGCACTTAACTCTAGTGAACGAACCAATGGCGCAACACATTACCATACTCTCGAACTCCAGAACAATTTGGCTAATGCGTACCTCGATATGTCCGATATTGACAGTGCCATATCCGAATTTGAGGACATCTTAAGGAAACGCCATTCAAATAATGACGACACTCAGCATGCGCGATATAATCTTGCGGAATCACACCTCAGGGCGAAGCACTACGACACGGCCATTCATCACTTCCAAGTCATTGTTGACGAGCTTCAACATTCTAGCGGCACAACTAGTATGCGCACCCAACGAGCTCGTCGCAATCTTGCATCAGCCTATCACGAAGCCGGTAACATCAAGAAGCTTTGCATCACCTTCGTAAGCTTTGCAACGACTGCACTGACAGTCTAGGACCGGACCACCTTGACACACTCGAGAATTACCAGCATCTCGCAAACCTAGTTCTAGATATAGGTTACTTCGAGCTGGCAATACAATATTTCGACAATCTATATAGAGACTATCGACGTATTTACGGATCGAAACACATTAATACATTATCATCGCGTTTCGCTCTTGCAAACGCATACTTGGAAAGCAACCGAACTGGGGAATGCATAAATCATTTGAAGGAGTTACTTGAGACGTGTGTGATCACATTGGGGAGTGAGCACGCGCTGACGGTAACAGTCTGCGAACATCTTGATACAGCCAAGGAAAAGCTAGAACAGGAGAAGGAGACACCCTCCGAGTAGCGCGCGCCGCCGAAAGATACGTTGGGGCCGGAAGCTGTCGCTTCCGGCCCCAACCGTTTTGTGGGCCCTACCGGGCTCGAACCGATGACCTTCTGGGTGTAAACCAGACGCTCTAGCCAACTGAGCTAAAGGCCCCACGCACGCGCCAATTTACCAGAAGCGACGCGTACGGTCACGTTCGAGGCAGAGCGTCACAGCACAGACCAGCGCTGGCCCGCCCAGGCCTCGTCGAAAAACTAGCGGCGCGAACGCGGACGCGCGGTCAGGCGCACGCCCGCCCAGTTGTCTCCCAGCGCCGTCGACGTCGTCGCGTGCAGGCCCGCGATCTCCGCGGCCTCCTCCACGTCACCCACGCGCACGGAGTTGGGACGGCCCGGCTTGGGAATCAGCACCCAGATCAGACCGCCGTCGTCCAGGTTCGACATTGCGTCCACGAGGACGTCCGCGAGGTCCTCTTCCTCGGCGTCATCCGCGCGCCACCAGACGATCGCTCCGTCCACGACGTCCGCGTAATCGACGTCAACGATCGGATGCCCCGTCTCCCCTTCAATCGCTTCGCGCACGGCCTGATCCACGTCATCATCGGCGTAGAACTCCTGCACGATCGCATCGGACGCAAAACCCAGGCTCACTGCCATCACGCAGCACCGCCCATCAAAGAGCTGGCGCTCAGTGTCATATCAACGTTCACGCCTTCATCCTAGGGCATTGGAGCTACTGGAATGCAAGGGATAGTCCACGATGAAACACTCCCACGAACGCTCCCCCGCCTGAGCTGCGGATTCATTCGACGCGGAACGCCTACCAAGCGGTGATGCGCACGTCATAGTCACAAGCCGAGGCAAACACTCGCAAAGGTCTGCCATTAGTGGGACAATGGTCCCGATATGTGCGGTGTCGCCAGAGGACACCGCTCACGCAGGCTGCGCAAGCAGCACCGAGTCAAGCGAGAAGGTACACCGTGAGCCAACTCCACGAGTCCCACCCCGTCGTCGTCAACGGCCTGATTCCTCAGGTTCCCGACAACGATCCCCAGGAGACCGCCGAATGGGTTGAGTCCCTGTCCGGGCTCATCAACGAAAAGGGCGGCCCCCGCGCACGCTACATCCTGCTGCACATGCTGGACGAAGCACGCCGCAACGGCGTTCAGCTCCCCCAGGAATACACGACCCCCTACGTCAACACCATCCCCGTTGACCAGGAGCCGTACTTCCCCGGCGACGAAGCCATGGAGCGCGAATACCGCCGCTGGATCCGCTGGAACGCCGCCGTCCAGGTGACGCGCGCACAGCGCCCCGGCGTCAAGGTGGGCGGACATATCTCGTCCTACGCCTCGGTTGCCACCCTCTACGAGGTCGGCCTCAACCACTTCTTCCGCGGCAAGGACCACCCCGGCGGCGGCGACCACGTGTTCTTCCAGGGCCACGCCTCCCCCGGCCCCTACGCTCGTGCGTTCCTCGAGGGACGTCTCTCGGAGGAGCAGATGGATGGCTTCCGTCAGCAGGTCTCCACGGAGCACGGCCTGCCCTCGTACCCGCACCCGCGCCAGCTCGAGGAGTTCTGGGAGTTCCCCACGGTCTCGCTCGGCCTGGGTCCCGCCGAGGCCATCTACCAGGCCTGGTTCGACCGCTACCTGCACATGAACGGCATCAAGGACACGTCGCAGCAGCACACGTGGGCCTTCATCGGCGACGGTGAGATGGACGAGCCCGAGTCCCGCGGCATGCTCCAGCTCGCCGCCCAGCAGCGCCTGGACAACCTGACCTTCGTCATCAACTGCAACCTGCAGCGTCTCGACGGACCGGTGCGCGGCAACGGCAAGATCATCCAGGAGCTCGAGGCCTTCTTCAAGGGCGCCGGCTGGAACGTCATCAAGGTCATCTGGGGCCGCGGCTGGGACCAGCTGCTTGCCGCCGACAAGGACGACGCCCTCGTCCACGTCATGAACGAGACCCTGGACGGCGACTACCAGACCTTCCGCGCGAACGACGGCGCCTACGTGCGTGAGCACTTCTTCGGCCGCGACCCGCGCACCAAGGAAATGGTCAAGAACTGGACCGATGAGCAGCTCTGGGAGCTCAAGCGCGGCGGCCACGACTACCGCAAGGTCTACGCCGCCTACAAGGCCGCCATGGACCACACCGGCCAGCCGACCGTCGTCCTCGCGCACACCATTAAGGGCTACGCCCTGGGCACACACTTCGCCGGCCGCAACTCGACGCACCAGATGAAGAAGCTGACGCTCGAGGACGCCAAGCAGCTGCGCGATCGCCTGCAGATCCCGATCACGGACGAGGAGCTCGAGCGCGATCCCTACAAGCCCCCGTACTACATGCCGCCGGCCGATCACCCGGCCCTGCAGTACATGAAGGAGCGCCGCGAGATCCTCGGCGGTTGGGTGCCCGAGCGCCGCGCCGATCGCCAGCCGAAGCTTCCCGCCCTGCCCACGCGTCCCTTCGAAGCGCTGTCTAAGGGCTCCGGCAAGCTTGAGGTCGCCACGACCATGGCTCTCGTGCGCCTCATCAAGGACCTCCTCAAGGACAAGGAGGTCGGCAAGTACTTCGTGCCGATCATCCCCGACGAGGCCCGTACCTTCGGTCTGGACGCGATCTTCCCGTCGGCGAAGATCTTCAACACGACCGGCCAGTCCTACACGCCCGTCGACGCGGACATGATGCTGTCCTACCGCGAGTCCGAGCAGGGCCGCATCCTGCACACGGGCATTACCGAGGCCGGCTCGTCGGCCGCCTTCCAGGTCGTCGGCACGGCGTACGCCACGCACGACCTGCCGATGGTGCCGATCTACATCTTCTACTCGATGTTCGGCTTCCAGCGCACCGGCGACCAGTTCTGGGCCGCGGGCGACCAGCTGGCCAAGGGCTTCGTCATCGGCGCGACCGCCGGTCGTACGACGCTTGCGGGTGAGGGCCTGCAGCACATGGACGGACACTCACAAGTCCTGGCTGCCACCAACCACGCGTTCGTCTCCTACGACCCGGCCTACGCCTACGAAATCCGCCACATCATGGCCGACGGTCTCGAGCGCATGTACGGCGACGCAGGTGACCGCGATCCGAACGTCATGTACTACATCACCGTGTACAACGAGCCGATCCACCAGCCGGCCGAGCCAGAGAACGTGGACGTCGAGGGCATCGTCAAGGGTATCTACAACCTCGATGAGCACCAGAACTTCGGTGGTCCCAAGGCTCAGCTGCTCGCCTCCGGCGTGGGCGTGCCGTGGGCACGCGAGGCCCGCGAGCTGCTGGCCCGCGACTGGGGCGTGGACGCCGCCGTGTGGTCCGTGACCTCGTGGAACGAGCTGCGTCGCGACGGCCTGGACGCCGAGGAGCACAACTACCTGCACCCCACCGAGCCGCGCCGCACGCCCTACGTGTCGACGAAGCTTGCGGGTCGCGAGGGTCCTTTCGTGGCCTCCTCCGACTTCGACCGTATGCTGCCCGACCAGATCCGCCAGTGGGTCCCCGGTGACTACCACGTGCTCGGCGCGGATGGCTTCGGCTTCTCCGACACCCGTCGCGCAGCCCGTCGTTGGTACCACATCGACGCCGAGTCGATGGTCGTGCGCACGCTCGCTGCCCTGGCCGACAAGGGTCAGGTTGACCCGTCCGTCGTCCAGCAGGCGATCGAGAAGTACGACCTGTTCAACTACTCGATCCAGGGCAATGACCACGCTGGCGAGGAGTGATCGTCGCTAGGCCCGCGCTCCTCCATCGCGGCGCCCAGCGGTCATGAGAACGAGGCCGGGGATCCCCACGTGGGTTCCCCGGCCTCGTCGTGTGCGCCAAGCAATGGGATCTGCACTGCCTGCCCGCCCTATCCGGCAGACAATAGACCCATGCACGTTCCCTACGAAACCGAGAAGTTCTACTACGGCTTTCCCGTCTACATCCTGGCCTACCCGGACGAGGCCGTCGGCGTCGGCATTACGACGGGTTCCTCCTCATACTCGCTGGGGCAGATGGTCATGATCGGCTGCGACACCACCACGCACGCTGCCCGCGCGATCAAGCGCTCCGGCATGTGCTCCCTCAATCTGTTCGGTGCCGAGGCCATGGGTCTCTTCGAGTACGCGGGAACAGTCTCGGGCGGCGACAAGCTCCACGACGCGCAAGTGCCTTCGAGCGATCACGACGGCATCCCCGTGCTCGACGGCTCCCAGATGAGCCTGCTGTGCCGTGTCCTCGAGGCCACGGATGACGGCACTTACACGCACTTCCGCTGCGAGATCACCGGGCGCCTGGTCGACTCCGCGCTCATCGATGATCGCGGTCGCTTCCGCTACGAGGACCTGCGCACCGTCGAATACGTGGGCGACGCTCGCAGGCGCATCTACCGGTACTTCTCGGACAGGGTGGAGCGTTTTGGCACTTTCGTGCGCTCCTTCAAGGAGTCTCCGCTCCCCTAGGGACGCCCGCACGCAACGAAGGCCGGGGATCCACACGCGGGGTCCCCGGCCTCGTCTATGAAAAGAGTCGCTCAGTCTTCCTCGGTGCCCGCGTACTTCGGATTCGCGAGGTTCTCGGGCGAGAGGATGCGCTCGACTTCTTCCTCCGACAGGAGCTCCATGTCGTGGATGACTTCGCGGACTGTCTTGCCCTCGGCAGCGGCGCGCTTGCCGACGACGTCGCCCAGGTGGTGTCCAATCACGTCGTTGAAGTAGGTGACGATGCCGATGGAGTTCTCCACGTAGCCACGGCACACCTCTTCGTTAGCCGTGATGCCGGTGATGCAGCGCTCGCGCAGCGTGTCGCAGGCGTTGACGAGGAGGTTGATGGACTCGATGAGCGCCTGCGCGATGACGGGCTCCATGACGTTGAGCTGGAGCTGGCCGGCCTCGGCCGCCATGGTGACGGTCTGGTCGTTGCCGATGACCTTGAAGCACACCTGGTTGACGACCTCGGGGATGACGGGGTTGACCTTGGCGGGCATGATCGAGGAGCCCGCGGCCATCTTGGGCAGGTTGATCTCGTTGAGGCCGGCGCGGGGGCCGGAAGCCAGCAGACGCAGGTCGTTGCAGACCTTGGAGAGCTTGACGGCGCTGCGCTTGATCGTGGCGTGCATGGACACGTAGGCACCCGTATCGGACGTGGCCTCAAGGAGGTTCGGCGAGCCGACGACGCGCGCACCCGTGATGCGACGCAGGTGGCGCACGACGACCTGCTGGTAGCCGTCCGGGGTGTTCAGGCCGGTACCGATGGCGGTTGCGCCGAGGTTGGTCTCCAGGAGCAGCTCGGCATTGTTGACGAGGCGCTCGTCCTCCTCGCGCAGCGTGTGCGCGAAAGCGGAGAACTCGCTGCCGAGAGACATCGGGACGGCGTCCTGCAGCTGCGTGCGGCCCATCGTCAGAATGTGACGGAACTCGGCGCCCTTCTCGTCGAAGGAGTCGGCAAGCTCGTCGATGGCCTTGCGCAGGCGGTTAACCTTGCGCCACAGGGCGATACGGAAAGCAGTCGGGTATGCGTCGTTCGTCGACTGGGAGCGGTTGACGTGATCGTTGGGGTTGATGATGTCGTAGCGGCCCTTCTCCTCCCCCAGGATCTCGAGCGCCAGGTTCGCAATGACCTCGTTCGCATTCATGTTGACGGAGGTGCCGGCACCGCCCTGGAACTGGTCGACGGGGAACTGGTCCATGCAGCGGCCGTTCTCGATGATCTCGTCGCAGGCGGCGATGATCGCCTCGGCCTTGGAGGGCTTCATGGCCTTGAGCTGCATATTCGCCATGGCGCAGGCCTTCTTCACCTGCGCGAACGCACGGATCAGCTCGGGCGCCTCGTTGATCGTGCGACCCGAGATCTGATAGTTCTCGATAGCTCGCAGCGTGTGGATGCCCCAGTACGCGTCCTTGGGTACTTCGCGGGTGCCGAGCAGATCTTCTTCGGTGCGGGTCAACGTTGTTCCTTCCGTCTGTTCGCCAGCCGGTTCATTCCGGCGGGTGCGCCTCCATGGTAGGCCCTGTTGGCCCGAAATTCCGGCACTTTACGAACATTGGAAGCGTCGTTGAAGCTCCGCTGACAAGGTCTTTCGCTAGTGATTGGACGCGGCGTCAGAAACAGCGTCGAGCAGATCCGCGAGCGTCACCCACTGCTCGATCTGAGCGTCATTCAGCGTCACCTTCACCTCGCGCTCCACGCGCGCAATGACGGCGTAGAGGGACACATCATCCATATCCAGATCACCGCGCAGCGTGAGCTCTCCTCGCGCATCCGCGGGATCGAGCTCCGCCTCGTCGAGCACGGCCTCCATCGCTGCCTCGCGGGCACGATCCTGGGCGGTCTCGACGGCGTTTTCGGACGAGGCAGGGGCCGCGCCGGGCACCTCGTCGGACGCATCGGGGTCGACCAGCTGCGCTAAGCCTGCACGCAGCTGGTCACCGAGCAGGTCGGCAATGGAGCCCATCAGCCAACCCGGTTGTTGAGCCAACGCACGGGAGCACCGGCACCGGCGTGGCGGAAGGACTCAAGTTCGTCATCCCAGGCCTGGCCGAGAGCGAGGTCGAGACCCTCACGCAGCTCCTCGTACGTCGTGGCAGACTCCAGGGCCGCACGGATGCGATCCTCGGGCACGACGACGTTTCCGATGGTGTCCATCTGGGAGTGGAAGATACCGAGGGAGGGCGTATGGCACCAGCGACCGCCATCGCTCGAGGCCGTGGCCTCCTCCGTCACCTCGTAACGCAGGTGCTCCCAGCCGCGCAGCGCGGATGCCAAACGGGCGCCCGAGCCTACCGGTCCGACCCACGAAAACTCGCAGCGAACCATGCCCGGCGCCGCTTCCTGGTCCGACCACTGGAGGTGAACCTCCTGGCCGAGCGCGGTGCCCAGCGCCCACTCGATGTGCGGGCACAGAGCGGGCGGTGTTGAGTGCACGAAAAGTACACCGCGGGTGTATGACCCTCTCATTGTTCCTCCTGTTGGCTTTGTCAGGATCGTCTTCCCCTACGCCCTAACCTGCCGTGAGTCGCAATGATCTGCGCCGAGACGGCGCACACGATGTGGTTACAGGATAGTCGAACGCGCCGGGGAATGCACTCCATTCCCCGGCGCGTCCACGCCTGCACGATCCCAGATGCTCAGAAACCAGCGTTGCGGATGTCGCGCAGCGCCTTCTTGCGAGTCGGACGATCCAGACGGTCGATGTAGATGTGGCCATCGAGGTGGTCGCACTCGTGCTGGATGCAGCGCGCCATGAGCTCCTCGCCCTCGACGACGACCTTCTTGCCGTCCAAGTCCGTGCCCTCGCAGCGCGCGTACCAGGCACGCTCGGTCGGGTACCACAGCTCGGGGACCGACAGGCAGCCCTCGTCGCCGTCCTGGTACTCGTCCTCGCTCAGCGCGACGATGCGGGGGTTCAGCACGTAGCCGATCTCGCCGTCGATGTTCCAGGAGAACGCGCGCAGGCTGACGCCGATCTGGTTGGCGGCCAGGCCAGCACGGCCGTCCATGTCGACGCCCTCGAGCAGATCCTCCACGAGTGCCTTCACGTTCGGCGTGATCTCCGTGATGGGATCACAGACAGTGCGTAGGACGGGGTCACCGATGATGCGGATGGGACGAATAGCCATGTCATTCCCCCTTCAGGGCTGCAGCGTGGAGCTCACGCAGGCGCGTGACAGCTTCCTCGACGGGCACGACGATGGTCTCACCGGTGGCACGCACGCGGATTTCCACCTCGCCGTCGGCCAGCGAACGACCGACAACCAGGCCGAAGGGCACGCCCACGAGCTCGTAATCCTTGAACTTCACGCCGGCACTCACCTTACGACGATCGTCGACGAGAACGTCCAGGCCGGCCGCGTCGAGCTGCTCGCCCAGAGACTGCGCGGTCTCGAAGACCTCGTCGCCCTTGCCGGTGGCCAGGACATGCACATCGAAGGGAGCAATCTGCGCGGGCCAGCTCAGGCCCTTGTCATCACAGTTGGCCTCGGCCAGCGCCGCCATCACGCGGGTAACGCCGATGCCGTACGAACCCATGGTGACGACCTGGGTCTTACCGTTCTCGTCGAGGACGGTCAGGCCCAGGGCCTTGGCGTACTTGCGGCCCAGCTGGAAGATGTGGCCGATCTCGATGCCGCGCTCCAGGTGGAGGGGGCCCGAGCCGTCGGGAGCCAGGTCGCCCTCGCGCACCTCTGCGGCCTCGATCGTGCCGTCAGCGGTGAAGTCACGGCCCATGACCAGGTTCAGGACGTGACGCTGCTCGGCGTTCGCACCCGTCACCCAGGCGGTGCCCTCGACGACGCGCGGGTCCACCAGGTAGCGCACGGAACCGGAGGCGTTGCCATCCTCGTCCACGACTCGCTTAGGCGAGTTCGGTCCGAGAACCGTGGGGCCGATGTAGCCGCGCACCAGCTCGGGGTGCGGCTCGAAGTCGGAATCCGACGCCATGTCAACCTCGGCGGGGGCCACGGAGGCCTCCAGGCGCTTCATGTCGACATCGCGGTCGCCGGGGATGCCCACCACGAGGAGCTCGCGCTCACCGTCCGGGTGCGTCAGCGTGACAACAACGTTCTTGAGCGTGTCGGCTGCGGTCCACTGGCGGTCCTCGCGCGGATACTGCTCGTTAAGCAGGTCAACGAGCGACTCGATCGTCGGCGCGTCGGGGGTCGGAACCTCGATAGGGGCGGGCACGCCGGACGCGTCCTGAGCCTCGGGCACGGGGGTCGTCACGGCCTCGGCGTTAGCGGCGTAGCCACCCGGGGACGCCACGAAGGTGTCCTCGCCGATCGGCGAGGGGTGCAGGAACTCCTCGGAACGCGAGCCGCCCATCGCGCCACTCATCGCAGAGACGATGACGTAGCGCAGGCCCAGGCGCTGGAAGATGCGCTCGTAGGTGTCGCGCTCGGCCTGGTAGGAGGCGTTCAGGCCCTCGTCGTCAATGTCGAAGGAGTAGGAATCCTTCATCACGAACTCGCGACCGCGGATCAGGCCGGCGCGCGGGCGGGCCTCGTCGCGGTACTTCGTCTGAATCTGGTACAGCGTGGCGGGCAGATCCTTGTACGAGGAGTACATGTCCTTCACCAGCAGGGTGAACATTTCCTCGTGCGTGGGGGCCAGAAGGTAGTCGCCGCCCTTACGGTCGTTGAGCTTGAACAGCGTCGGGCCGTACTCTTCCCAGCGGTTCGTCGCCTTGTAGGGTTCGGCGGGGATTAGGCCCGGGAAGTGAACTTCCTGAGCGCCCATCGCGTCCATCTCCTCGCGGACGATGTCCTCGATCTTGCGCAGGGTGCGCAGGCCGAGGGGCAGCCACGTGTAGATGCCGGGGGCGGAGCGGCGGATATAGCCGGCACGCACCAGGAGCTTGTGCGAATTAACCTCGGCGTCAGCCGGGTCTTCGCGCAGGGTTCGCAGGAAGAAAGTCGAGAGATTTCGAAGCATGCTCCAAGAGTACGGCACGCAAAGCCCCTGGGGCCACCGGCACAGCCGTGGAGCCCCTCATCAAGGCGTCAGCAATGTCCTCAGATAACCGCGCACGCGCCGAGCTCGCGCTCACGGGCACCCGGGTGCGACGCGTAGTAGCGGCGAGCCATCCAACCCGGGTATGCCCACGCGGGAAGGCCACCGAAGTAGAGAGCCTGAACAGCGGCAGCACCCATCAGGGCGAGCACACCGATGACGAGGCCGAGCGAACCAAGCGTGTCGAGACCACGCGCCTCGCGCACCATCAGATCCGCGGTCAGGAACCACAGGAGGGACAGTAGCGGCATCAGGGGCCACACAACGCGCCCCATCTCACCGGCCGCGTGTCCACCACCGAGCTCGAGACGCACCGAGACACGGCGCGCGCTGGCACCGACGCCGAACCAGGCCCACGCCCACACGAGAGCGATAGCGAGACCGACGAGTGCGATCAGAGCGATGGAGTTGGACACAGCGTCCCCCTTCGGACAAAGCAACATCCCCGTTGGCGTTGCGTACTAGCCGATACTACAACATCAACGGGGATTGCTGTCCAACCGAAACGGTGGGAACGAGATTAATCAAGCATCAACGAGGCCACCGACACACGCATCACGAAGATCGCGCAGCATGGACAGCGACGACAGTGACTCGGCGGCAACGCCCGCCCACGCGAGCGCACGGCCACGTCCCTCGGCCACATGGCGCTCACGAATGTGCAGGAGCGTGCGCGAGGGCGAGAGCGGCAGGAGGGCAATAACGCAGGTGCCCGAGGCCTCGGCACCCTCCGGGGCTGCCGGAGGCGCGACGCGCATCAGGATGTGGTCCTCGTCCGCGATGTCAATGATCGTGGACTCGTCCTCGGGCTCAAAGACGTGACCGAGCACGTCCCAGACAACCGACGCGGGCGCGTCAATCGCGATACCGCGATCGACGACGACGTTAGCTCCGGGAAGAATGAGATCACCGGGCAGCGACACGTCCGCCTGCGAGGCCGTCAGGCCAATGCGGCGAGGAAAACCGGTTGCCGCAACGGCGCACGCACCGGCGACGAGAGACAGACAGGCAAGAGTGCGAATACGCATCAGGTGTTCCTTACGAATAGCTCACAAGTCGATACCCGGGAGCTTGACGTCCGGGGCGGTAATCGGGGCGACCTCGACGCTGCCGGAACCCGGCTCGAGGCCAAGCTCCTCGGCGAGGGCGTTTGCGCGGCGGATCAAGGTCTCAACGATCTGATCCTCGGGAACAGTCTCGACGACCTCGCCGCGGATGAAGATCTGGCCCTTGCCGTTGCCGGATGCGACACCCAGGTCCGCCTCGCGCGCCTCGCCAGGGCCGTTGACAACGCATCCCATGACGGCGACTCGCAGCGGAACAGTCAGGTCCTTGAGGCCCTCGGTCACGTCTTCGGCAAGCGTCCACACGTCCACCTGCGCGCGACCACAGGACGGGCACGAGACGATCTCGAGCGTCTTCTCGCGCAGGCCCATGAACTCCAGCATCTTCGTGCCCACCTTGATCTCCTCAACGGGAGGCGCGGAAAGAGAGACGCGGATCGTGTCGCCGATGCCCTCAGCCAGCAGAATGGAGAAGGCGGACACGGACTTGATGGTGCCCTGGAACGCGGGGCTGGCCTCGGTCACACCGAGGTGCAGGGGCCAGTCCCCCGCTTCAGACAGCATGCGGTAGGCCTGGATCATCGTCAGCACGTCGTGGTGCTTGACCGAGATCTTGAAATCATGGAAGTCGTTCTCCTCGAACAGGGATGCTTCCCAGATCGCGGACTCGACCAGGGCCTCGGGTGTCGCGCGACCGTACTTCTTGAGCAGACGCGGATCCAGAGAACCGGCGTTGACGCCAATGCGCAGCGAGACTCCATGGTCGGAGGCCGCCTTGCAGATGTCCTTCACCTGGTCATCGAACTTGCGGATGTTGCCCGGGTTCACGCGAACCGCGCCACAGCCGGCCTCGATCGCCTGAAACACGTACTTCGGCTTGAAGTGGATGTCAGCGATTACCGGGATCCGCGACTGCTTGGCGATGATCGGCAGCGCGTCCGCGTCCTTATCCGTCGGACACGCCACACGCACAATGTCGCAGCCAGCGGCCGTCAGCTCAGCGATCTGCTGCAGCGTCGCGCCAATATCGTGCGTCTTCGTGGTCGTCATGGACTGAACGGACACGCGGGCACCCCCGCCCACGGGCACGTCACCCACCATGATCCGACGCGTCTGCTTGCGCGGGAACGGCGACGCCGCGACTTCGGGCATACCAAGGTTGATTTCACTCACCGATTCATTATCGCGCACTGTGCGCATCCTTCCCACACGGACCACGCACGCGTGGTCAGAGTCGCTTTCGTCGGCGGCTCATCCGCCCATCTCAATACCGGGTCGTCAGCCCAGCGACACCGGCTTGACGATATCCGCCACAATCAAAATGACGCTCATGGCGACCAGCAGACCGCCCACCGCCCACGTCAGAGGTACCAGGCGAGCGGTGTCCGCAGGACCGGGATCCTGCGCCCCGCGCACGCGAGCAATCATGCGTCGCACCCCCTCATACACAGCACCGACAATGTGCCCGCCGTCCAGGGGCGGCAGCGGAATGAGGTTAAAAACGAACAAGGCCATGTTGAGCGAGGCCAGCAGGCTCAGCAAGACCGCAACAACCTGACGAGTATCCTGCAGGCCCAACGCCTGAGCATCGCCCGTGACCTCACCGGCCAGGCGGCCGACGCCCACCACGGACACAACACCCGAAGAGTCCCGCTTTTCGTCGGTAAACACGGAGCGGCCCACCTGCCACACCGCCTGCGGCAGCCGCGTCACGACCGCCGTCGTCCCGGTAAACATCTGCCAGTTGGCAGCGGCCACGTCAGACAGTGAGGCCGACACATACTCGTAACCGGCGGTCACGCCGACAATGCGCGCCCCCTGAGATCCCGTCACCGGAGACACCGTCAGGTCAACGGTGCCACCATCGCGCTCGACCGTCAGCACAGCGGACTCACCCTCCTGGGTGGCTCCCACAGCGCGCTGCAGGTCAGCAAAAGTGGCCACAGGCTGCCCGTTCCACGCGACGACCGTATCCCCGGGACGAACCCCGGCCTCGTACGCGGGAGAGGACACCTCCCCCGACGCGCTCATCACCGTCGTCGGCACTTCCGCAATCGTGCGTGACGCCGTCGGGGCGCCAATACCCATCATGGCGATGGCGGAAAGCACGAAGCAGATGAGCAGATTCATCATCGGACCACCGAGCATGACGGTGATCTTCTTCGGAGCACTGAGACGGTAGAACGCGCGATGCTCCTGCCCTTCCGGGATCTCCTCCGCCGAGGCCTCGCGCGCCTCCTGAGCGAGAGTCGGCTTACCGCCGCGGCCCACGAGGCGCGTGCCCGGGCGCGCGGGTGCATACATGCCGACGATCTTCACGTAGCCACCCAACAAAATTGCGCGCAGGGCGTACGTCGTGTCGCCGATCTTCTTCTTCCACAGCGCAGGCCCAAAGCCCACCGCGTAATCGGGAACGAGGACACCGAATTTCTTCGCGGGGACCATGTGCCCCACCTCGTGAAGGGCGACAGACGCCAAAATTCCGATAACGACAACGACGATACCGACGAGAGAGCCCACGCTCACATATCCTTCCACTGGCCGACGCGAACAATCTCGCGTGCGCGCTGATCAGCCCAGCGCTGCGCGGCCACAATATCTTCCAACGAGGGATCGGCAACTCCCTCGTGCTCGTGCACGACCGTCGAGACCGTGTCGACAATCGCCAGCCACGGGACCTCCCCCGCGATGAAGGCATCAACCAGCACCTCGTTCGCGGCGTTGAGCACCGCGGGGTGTGTCGCCGACGCGGCGACCGCGAAGCGCGCGAGGTCGATGGCGGGGAACGTCTCGTTATCAACCGGCTCGAACGTCCATTCGGAGGCGGTTGCCCAGGTCAGAGGGTTCTCCACGTCATCCAGGCGCTCCGGCCATGTCAAACCAAGCGCGATCGGCAGACGCATATCCGGGGGCGACGCCTGAAGCGTCGTCGCTCCATCGCACCACGTCACCATCGAATGCACAATGGACTGCGGGTGAACGGTCGCGACAATGTGTTCGGGTGCCACGTCAAAGAGCAGGTGCGCTTCGATGAGTTCCAGGCCCTTGTTGATCAGGGTCGACGAGTTGATCGTGACGACGGGACCCATCTGCCACGTCGGGTGCGCGAGCGCCTGCTCCGCACGAACTCCCCGCAGCTGTTCGCGCCTGCGACCACGGAACGGACCCCCCGACGCCGTCAGCACGAGGTCGGCGACCTCGGAACGCCCCGACACAACCGGAGAGGTCAGGCCACGCTCGTGCACGCCCGAGGCCAGGGCCTGAGCGATCGCCGAATGTTCGGAGTCCACGGGGACGATCTGCCCCGGGAAACGCATGGCGTTCTTCACAAGGGCGCCGCCAACAACGAGAGACTCCTTGTTCGCCAACGCCAAACGAGCACCGCACTGCAGAGCCGCAAGCGTCGACGATAGGCCCACTCCCCCAGTGATGCCGTTGAGCACCACCGGCGTCGCGCTCGGGTACAACTGCGTTGCACGTTCCACCGACGCACATACGACCTCAACCGACGCATCTTCACCGACGAATACCTCGGGGCATGTACCGCCCAACGACGCGACGGCAGCCGCCAGCTCCTCGCGCACGTCGCGAGCCACACCCACGTACGTGGGATTCAGAGCGACGATCTGCGCGGCAAGCTCAGTAATAGATGCACCGCCCGCGCTCACACCGATCACGTCGAAACGCCCGCTGTGCGCTTCGATCACTCACGCGCCTGGGTACCGATCGAACCCGTCGACCCCAGCAGCACGACGGGAATTGTCGACGTATGTTCCTCCACCAACACGGGCATCAGTCGACCGCGAGCAGGATCTCGATCGCACGGCCCAAGTACGCGTCGACCGGGCCTTCCGCGTAGGCCTTCTTCCCCCGCTTGGGGCGGAAGGTCGCGGTACGAATCTCCTCAGCGGTCAGCTCCCCCGCCTCGTCGAAGTAAGCGGCAATCCGGTCGAGAAGGTCATCAACCTCGTCGCACGCGTAACCACGGCCCGAGGTCGGGTGCGAGAAGCGCTCACCGCGCGGACGCTGCAGGCGCGGGTACAGCGTCGTCGCACGGTCCGCCACGCGGTCATACCACGCGGCCTCGCCCTCGGCAGCGACAGAATCCGCACGATCACGGTTGACGAACGCTGCTTCCAGACGGTTCATCGCCCCATCGACGGCTTCGATGTCGTAGCCGCGGCTCTTCAGCTCAAACGTCGCCAGACGCACCTGCTCAGAGCTGAACTGCTCCGGAGGGACGCCACCCTCGTAGGCGCGACGCGCATCCTCAAAGAAAGCATCGACCTGTGCGCAGTCGTAGCCCTTCGAGAAGACACCAACCCTAGGAAACTCAGTCATGACTACTCCTTATCCTGTGTCATGGAACGAAGAATCTGATCGACGGCCTCAGGCGTGCCGAAATCAGCATACTCAGAGGAAGCGGGAGTCGGCTCCACACCTGGGAGCCTCGCAGCGTGAACGTCACTGCCAGCACTATTCTCATGCCGCGTCACCCGCCTGCGCTCGGCGTGACGCAACATCTCAATGAGACGGTCGATCTCCACGTCGACCTCCTCGTCATTGAAGCCGCGCAGCTTCACAGAAAACTCCACGTCCAGAGCCTTCTGAGCGGTCACGACCCTCTCGGGGTCCGTCTCCTGGCCCGTCAGCGTGCGCTCGACGTCCGCGAGAAAGGTCAGGACCTCGCTCACGTCGTATCCCATGCGCAAGAAACTGCGAGAAAACTCTGTCCTGATCACGCGCGCGCCTCCCTGACAGGTCGCTTACCCTCGGCAACCGCTGTGGCCAGCTGGCCGCACGCCCCATCGATATCCGAACCGCGCGTATCGCGAATCGACGTCGCAATGCCGTTGTCACGCAGGCGCTTGACGAATGCCTCCTGAGCGCTGCGCGTGGACGCTGTCCAAATAGAACCCGGCGTGGGGTTGAGAGGAATCGGGTTGACGTGCACCCAACCGTGGCCTCGTTTATTCAGCTCGTCGGCCAACAGCTGCGCGCGCCATTCCTGATCGTTCATGTCCTTGATCAGTGCGTACTCGATCGACACACGTCGCCCCGTGGCCAGGAAGTAGGCACGAGCAGCATCCAGGAGCTCGCCGACCTTCCATCGCGAGTTGATCGGAATCAGTTCGTCACGCAAATCATCGTCGGGGGCGTGCAGCGAGACCGCGAGGGTCACAGGCATGCCCTCCCCCCGCCAACTTCTTGATCGCCGGAACCAGGCCAACAGTGGAGACGGTGATGTTGCGAGCGCTCATGCCGAAGCCCTCGGGTGCCGGATCGATCAGGCGATGCAGGGCAGCGACAACGGTCTTGTAGTTGGCGAGAGGCTCACCCATGCCCATAAAAACAACGTTCGACAGGGTCGTCGGCCCGCCCGCCAGCTTACCGTCACGGCACGAGGCCTGGGCCTCGCGCACCTGATCGACGATCTCGGCGGTCGACAGGTTACGCGTCAGGCCCATCTGACCAGTCGCGCAGAACGGACACGCCATACCGCATCCCGCCTGCGAGGACACGCACAGGGTGGTGCGCTGCGGGTAGCGCATGAGAACAGACTCAACCTGCGCGCCGTCGTACAGCCGCCACAGATCCTTAATCGTGCGACCGCCGTCAGCCTCGAGAGAGACCACCTTCGTGACGAGGTCGGGAAGGAGCGCCTCCGACACAGCGTCGCGCATTCCCACTGGGATATCGCTCATCTTCGCGGGATCCGCTTCGAAATGCGTGAAGTAGTGACGCGACAGCTGATCGGCACGGAAACCCGGCAGGCCAAGATCCTTCAGCACCTGCTTGCGGCCTGCCGCGTCCAGATCAGCGAGGTGCGACGGCGCCTTACCCCGCCGCTTCGCAGTGAACGACAGAACCGGCTTTGCGTCCTTGTGCGTCGCGCCCTCCGGCGGCTGGTCCGTCGGGCGTACCTCACGGCGCGAGCTACGGCGCTGAAGGTCAGCCAGGCTCGTCGCCGTACGTTCGTGAGACCCGCGAGGTTCCTTCGTCGATTGACTCAATGGCTAGACTCCCAAGAAATACCCGGCAGCGCCCACGCGAAAATAAAGTAGGCAACCGGCGCGCTCATGAGCAGCGCGTCCACTCGGTCGAGAACGCCGCCGTGCCCAGGCAGGATCTGCGACATGTCTTTCAGACCTGCCTCGCGCTTGATCAGCGACTCTGTCAGGTCCCCCATCGTCCCCACGAAAGCAATGCCGATACCGGCGATGAGGCCCCACCACCAGGCGGCACCGAGCAGCCACAGACCGATCGAGCCGACAGCCATCGCGGTCATCGCGGAACCGGCGAAGCCCTCCCACGACTTCTTCGGAGACAGAGCGGGAGCCATCGGGTGCTTGCCGAACATGACACCGGCAGCCCAGCCACCCGTGTCGTTGGCAATCACCATCAGCTCGAAGACGACGAACACCCACGGGTTATGCCATGCCGCGAGCATCAGGACAACGAAAGACGCGAGGAAGGGAACGTACACGGCCGCAAACGTCGAGGATACGACGTCACTCATGCGCGATTCCTGACGATGATCGAGCAAACGCCACGCCGCACACACAAACACCGTGATGTACAGAGCGAAAAGCATACCTTCGCTGCCAAGCCACCACGCGCAGGTCACCATGCCGATGGAGCCGACGTACAGCGGCGTGACCGTCAGGGTGACGCCCATGCGCGCAAACGCACCCGCCAGCTCCCAAATACCAACGAGGCACACAAACGCGATGACGCCAACGAACGCAGGCAGCGACGTAAACAGCGGTACCGCAACTGCGGCAATCAGGACAACCGCTGTGGTAATTGCCTGCGGCAGGTTACGCCCGGCCTTCCCCGTCGACCCACTCGCGGGATGATTGTCGCGAGTGGGCCCCGGGGAAAAGACTCGGGCAAGAATCGAACGATCAGTTGACGCCATCAGATCGTCAGCAGTTCGCTTCCTTCGTGGCGAGCATCTTGTCGATCTGCTCGGTGTGAGCCTTGGTCATGGCGTCCAGCGACTTCTCAGCGCGATCGACGTCGTCCTCGGAGGCCTCGCCATCCTTCTTCAGGCGGTCGAGCTGATCCTTGGCCTTACGGCGCACGCCACGCACGGACACGCGACCGTCCTCGGCCTTGCTCTTGGCCTGCTTGACGTATTCCTTGCGGCGTTCCTCCGTCAGTGCGGGCAGAACGACGCGCACAACGTTGCCGTCGTCGGTCGGGTTAACGCCGAGGTCGGACTCGCGCAGCGTGCGGATGATCTCCTGCGTCGCGGTGCGGTCGAAGGGCGAGATGAGGACAGTACGGGCCTCGGGAATCTGGAAGCTCGCAAGCTGCTGCATCGGCGTAGGGGCGCCGTAGTAGTCAACCATCAGCTGCTCAAACATCGAGGAGGTCGCACGTCCGGTGCGAATGTTCGCAAACTCGTGGCTGGCCGCGTCCACGGCCTTGTCCATCTTTTCCTCGGCTTCGAGGAGAATATCGTCGATCACTATGTGCTCCTTATAAGTCAGTGGTCTGTGAAGGTTATATCACGCCGTCACTAGGGTACCGATTTCATCGCCCATCAGCGCGCGGGTGACCGCACCGTCGCCGCCCATGCCGAAGATGCGGGTGGTCAGCCCGTTGTCGCGGCACAGCGCCAGCGCAGATCCGTCGATCACCTTCAGATCGCGGCGCAGAGCCTCCGAGTACGTCAGCGTGTCGAATCGGTGGGCATCGGGGTTCTTGTTCGGATCGTCGTCGTACACGCCATCCACGCCGTTCTTGGCAACGAGGAGTTCGTCGCAGTGAATCTCAAGGGCGCGCTGTGCTGAAACGGTGTCCGTGGAGAAGTACGGAAGACCGGCACCTGCACCGAAGACGACCACGCGGCCCTTTTCCAGGTGACGAATCGCTCGAAGCGGCAGGTAGGGCTCGGCAACCTGCGCCATCGTGATCGCGGTCTGCACGCGGGCTGGGACACCCGACTGGTCGATGAAGTCCTGGAGTGCCAGAGCGTTCATCACGGTACCGAGCATGCCCATGTAGTCTGCTCGCGAACGCTCGAGGCCCTCTCGCGCAAGCTGAGCGCCGCGGAAGAAGTTGCCGCCGCCCACGACGATCGCAACCTGCACGCCCTCGCGCACTGCCGTCGCGACCTGCTCCGCAATGTTGCGGACGACCTTGGGGTCCAGGCCAATCGATCCACCTCCGAATGCCTCTCCGGACAGCTTGAGCAAAACGCGGCGGTTCGTCGACATGACGCTTCTCCTTTGTAACGGCCCGGGAAGGGCGGAACGGTTAAGAACCATACTACCTGGTAAAAGGGAAGCGGCCCCGCCGTTCGGCGGGACCGCTCCCATTTGTCAGCAAGCTGACGAGGTGGCCAGATCAGGCACCGACGTGCACGCGCACGAAGTTGGTGACCTTGGCGCCGACCTCCTTGAGGACCTGAGCAACGGACTTCGAGGGGTCACGCGCGAAGGCCTGGTCAACGAGGCAGTTGTCCTTGTAGAACGCGTTCAGGCGGCCCTCAACGATCTTGGGAACGATGTTGGCGGGCTTGCCTTCCTCAAGCGTGATCTTCTCGAGGGTAGCGCGCTCCTTGTCGAGCACGTCGGCCGGAACCGAATCGCGATCGAGGTAGGCGGGCATGTAAGCGGCAACGTGCATCGCGATGTCGTGGGCAACGGACTTGCCAGCGGCGTCGGTGACGACGAAGACGCCAACCTGCGGGGGCAGGTCGGGGTTGGTCTGGTGCAGGTAGAGGTCAACGTTCTCGCCCTCAACACGCACGATACGGCCAACCTGCAGCTTCTCGCCGATGATGGCGGCGAAGGCGTCCAGGCGGTCCTTGACGGTGCCCTCCCCCATGGGGGAGGCGAGCAGCGCGTCCAGGTCGGCGGCGCCAGAAGCGACGGCGGCGGCCAGAACCTCGTTGGAGAAGTCGATGAACTTCTGGTTCTTGGCGACGAAGTCGGTCTCGGAGTTGACCTCGACCAGCACGCCGACGGTGCCGTCGGTCTGCGCGGCCAGCAGGCCGGCGGAGGCCTGGCGGCCCTCGCGCTTGGACAGGGACTTCAGGCCCTTCAGGCGGATGATCTCGAGAGCCTTCTCGGCGTCGCCGTCGGCCTCGGTCAGAGCCTTCTTGACATCCATCATGCCGGCGCCGGTCTGCTCACGCAGCGCCTTCACATCTGCAGCGGTGAAATTCGCCATCGGATGATTCCTCTCAGTAAAAAGTTCAGTCCTGCTTGGTGGTCGACTCTTCGGCGACCTCAGCGGCGGCAGCCTCGTCGGCCTTGACCTCGCCCTCGAGGAGCTCACGCTCCCACTCGGCCAGCGGCTCAGCGGCGGTCTCTTCGCCCTTGCCCTTGCGCACGTCGGAGCGGGCGATGAGGCCCTCGGCGACGGCGTCGGCGATCACGCGGGTCAGCAGCGCGACGGCGCGGATGGCGTCATCGTTGCCGGGGATACGGTAGTCGACCTCGTCCGGATCGGCGTTGGTGTCGAGGATAGCGACGATCGGGATGCGCAGCTTGCGCGCCTCGGAGACCGCGAGGTGCTCCTTCTTGGGGTCGACGATCCACACGGCCGAGGGAACCTTGGTCATGTCGCGGATGCCGCCCAGGGTGCGCGAGAGCTTGTCCTTCTCGCGGCGCATCATGAGCAGTTCCTTCTTGGTGTGACCGGAGGAGGCCACGTCGTCGAAGTCGATCTGCTCGAGTTCCTTCAGGCGCTGCAGACGGGCGGCAACGGTCGAGAAGTTGGTGAGCATGCCGCCGAGCCAACGGTGGTTCACGTAGGGCATGCCGACGCGCTGGGCCTGCTCGGCCACGGCTTCCTGGGCCTGCTTCTTGGTGCCGACGAAGAGCAGGGTGCCACCGTGGGCGACGGTCTGCTTCACGAAGTCGAAAGCGATGTCGATGTCAGCAATGGTCTGCTGCAGGTCGATGATGTAGATGCCGTTGCGCTCGGTGAGGATGAAGCGCTTCATCTTCGGGTTCCAACGGCGAGTCTGGTGGCCGAAGTGGACACCGGACTCGAGGAGCTGACGCATGGTAACGACTGCCATGGTTCGTCCTTTCCCCGCAAGTCGCGAGTGATCAGTGGGGTTTCCCCCGGGGTTATCGGTTTGCTATGCGCGTTGCGCACCCTGGTGCCATGACCGGCGACCATCCCCGAAAGGACCGAAGCCGCCGCGCCTCGCTCCCCTGGCGGTTTCCCGTGGGTCGCGATAATGGCACGCGAAGTCACCTGCACAGAGCAAGTGCCCGGCTATCTTACCCCACAAGTGCGCAAATGTCCGAAACCAGGCGGATGAGACGTTGCCTACTGGATGCTTCTTCGACGAGGCTGTGGCTGACAGTCGGGTACTGGTGTCGACCGCGCGTTATCCACAGGACCATTGTCTAGGTCACCCATATCCACAGGGGCTACGCATCAGCTGGACGTCACGGGCTGCAACTTCGACGCTGTTGTCATGACTCCACCACAGCCTTCACGCACCCGTTTCTTCGCGGCGGCGCTCATCTTGTTAGCCGTTCTCACACTGCTTGTCCCTGATGCTGCGCGCGTAAGCGCAACACCACGCGACGAGCGCTGGCAGTGGCCCACGGGCACACCGGTGCCCGTCGTCGCAGGATTCGCACCACCTGCCCACGATTGGCTGCCCGGGCGTCGTGGAGTCACACTGCAGTATCCGGCAGGCTCCCCGGTCTACGCCTGCTCCGCGGGAACGGTGACCGTCGCTGGACCGGTTGCGGGCAGCGGTGTTGTCTCAATCCGTCACAGCGTCGGAGGACGGGACATCTGGTCGACGTACCTTCCCATCACCCCCACCGTTGCCGTCGGCGAGCACGTAGAGAAAGGCGACATCATCGGAACCGTCGAAGGAGACTCTCAGACGCTGCACTGGGGAGCGAAAACTGGGCGACGAACGTACATCAACCCGATACGCATGACGCTCGGGCATCCGCGGCTGCTGCCGTGGGATGGCACGCCATGACGAGTGCAGATGCTCCTGCTCAGCCTCCAAGCTAAAGCTACCGACAGAAAACTCTGAGCAGCACCTAGAAAGCTACAACGTTACGGCAACCTACATCGCTTAAGTGCAGAAGCATTACCAACACATGGGAGCTTCACATTGATTGCGCATGAATACTTAAGAACAGGTTAATAGCAGTATTAGATTCACAACAAAACGATCAAAATATGATCAAATACAATACTCCTATTATTCCACAAAGCATAAACACTTCGACCAAACCAGACCACATACGCAATTCCTTACGAGAAATCAGGAGAAGATGCAATACGCATAGCACGCGTAACTTGAGCAATAAGAGCTAGCGCTTCAAATATATCCGCCACTTTCCCCATGAAGTCAAGATATGAAATACCCTTTGGAAGCTTATCTGTGACGATACGGCCAGTATGCAAATCATGCCGAGCAGAAGAATGTCCAATTGCATTCCGCAAGGACCGGTCCATGAGCGTTTCTAAATAAGATATACCGGGAATCTCTTTGAGATATGCAAGCTTATATGCATTCGACAATTTCTCATACTTCGAAACATTTGCAGGAGGCAATTCCTTTCGCTTATGCACCCCCTCGGGCAAGACATCCCCAAAATCGTTTGGATCACAGCGCTTAATGACATTCTGTGCCGCAACAAGGGGAGCGAGTCCCCGACAAACTGTTTCAAAACCTTGCACATACAAGTCGCGAAGTAGAGCAAACTCATCGCGAAGAACACGCCAATCAAGATCTTCAAGATCAACGTCAGAACGTATATACCGAGGCAACATGCCCATACGCCACGACTCCGCCTGATCGATGAAGTGAATCAATTCTTCAAGTTGGCGACGCTCTACTTCGAGCAGATTTCCAACTGAAAGTGTTTGACGTACATATGTGCGGTAACTCACCCTCTGCAACGCTGCAGTATGTTTAAGGCCGAAACGATGCAGGAATACCGCACCCCCATCTGAAGGATTCATGAGAGTCGTAGTCGTTGCTCCCACTAATGTGTACAGTTGACTTGCTCTTTCATGCGTTGTTTCAAAACCGACGCCTTGCAAGATCATATCCGTCTGTTTTGCAGCAGCTGAAAAGCGCTTGCTATCCGACTGAAGGTAGTACCTGATGGCCCGTTTAACATCAGGCCACTTGTGCTCAAGAAAGAAGATTCCACGGTTTGCTACGCCAATGTAGTCCACACATCGATCATCACACAGATAACTTAAAGTAAGGTTTGTCATTCCACCAACATAATCACCTCGCATCGAATCTGCGGTCACGAGAACCGGAGCATTCAAATCAGCTGTGGTTACAGGCGCTTCTTGTTTGAGATCCGCACGGTCTCCACCGATATTAAGCTTGACATTCTCAATTGAATTTCCATTAAGCTCTCCCTGAATTGGTAAATCACAGGTAGGACAAAGAACATAGAAGGCCGCTCGCTTTGACACGTTTAATCCGAGCCGAAGAGTAAATACTACTCCACACCCCGAGCAGCGGATACCCATTCGTTGTATCATGACAACTCCAACCATCGAACTCTATGCGCAGATTATTCGCCGGCCACTAGGATTCACGACACACTCATCTGAGCAGACATGAAGATGTCATCAATTCGAGCGGCAACTACACACTGTTATACCATAGGTATGAAAAGTAACACGGTTTGTTTGGGTTGAAGATAGCCTCTCGACAGGTATTGCCATCAGTAAGTAACAAATTGTTTGAATATATTCCATAATTCTACGCTCGGCGCACATACATCGATCCGATACGCATGACGCTCGGGCATCCGCGGCTGCTGCCGTGGGATGGCACGCCATGACGAACGCACTGTTGCAGGGAGTAGCTGGGAGGGATGCGAGAATCATCGGAAGCAGCACCAACACCTCCAGATCAGAGCGCTTACGCGCGCGGGTGTGCCCGCTGGTAGATCGCGCTGAGCCGAGCGGTATCCACGTGGGTGTAGCGCTGGGTAGTTGACAGCGACGAATGCCCCAGCATTTCTTGCACCGCGCGAAGGTCGGCACCTCCCTGCAGCAGGTGCGTCGCCGTCGAGTGCCTCAGCCCGTGGGGCGCAACATCGTGTACACCGGCGTGTGCCGCCATCTTGTGCACCATCGAACGCACAATGCGCGGATCGATACGTCCACCCCTATCTCCGAGGAAGAGAGCCTGTCCGCTCCGTTCCCCGGCCAACTGGGGACGGCCTCGCACGAGCCAATGATCGAGCGCATCGGCTGCGGGAGGGCCGTAGGGAACCACTCGTTCTTTGTTTCCTTTGCCGACGACGCGCACGGTAAGGGCCTCGCGATTCAACGACGATACATCGAGAGCGCAGACTTCTGAGACGCGCAGTCCGCAGGCGTACGTCAGCTCGAGTATCGCCCAGTTGCGAATCTGGGACGCGCCACCCGCCGTTGCCTCGTCCCGGGCGGCGTTGAGGAGCATCCGAGCATCCGATTCATCAAGAGGCGAGGGAAGCCGCTGGTCGGCGCGCGGAGAGGACAGCAAAGCGGCCGGGTCACTGGGCAGGATCCCCTCGCGAAGAGCCCACGCGGTGAAATTGCGAATGGCGGCTGTGTGGCGGGCAATCGTCGAACGAGCCCCACCGTCCGCAAGCGTCTGAGCGAGCCACGAACGAATGGCGCGCTGAGTCAGCGCATCGCGCAGCTGTTCCTCCGTGGCGTCCTGGCGAAGCGACAGGAAATCGAGCAAGGAGCGCAGATCCGCGAGATACGCGGAGATAGTGTGGGGACTCATCCGTCGCCCAAGGCGCAGGTACTCTCCCCAGCGCTCCCCCACAGTCTGTGTCATGCCGCTATCCTACGGTCTGCCTCCGCTCGCTCGAGCCCAGCCACGCGTCGATCCCACCACTAAGCCAGCGACGGACAGGTCCATCAGCGCGCGCGTGACCTCCTCGCGCGCTAAGCCCGCGGCGACGCAGATCGAGTCGACAGACAAGGGAGCACTCCTCGGCAGCGCCTCCCACACCCGCCGCTGCGTCGGTTCCAAAGCGGCAACGCCAAGGTCTTCTTCGACAGGCATCCCAAAGAGAGGTTCAGTGCCTTCCACGCTCACGGGACGGAGGAGCTCGAGCGCGTCCCGGCCGTCACGGATGATCGTAGCTCCGTTGCGCGCGAGCTCCAGGCATCCAACCGCCATGGGTGCATCCACCGCCCCGGGCACGGCACCCAACTCACGTCCATACTCCATTGCACGACGCGCCGTCGCAAGGGCTCCAGAACGTGCGCCGGCCTCGACAACCACGGTTGCTCCGCTCCACGCAGCGATCAGCCTATTCCGCGTCAGGAACCGCCATTTCGCTGGCCTTGCGGTGGGAGGAACCTCGGAAATCAGGGCACCACCACTGTCAATCACGCTTCGAAAGTCGGCTCCATGACAGGCCGGGTACGGATTGGAGACCCCACCAGCAAGAATGCAAAGTGTGCGTCCACGCGCAGACAACGCTCCCCGATGGGCCTCGATATCGATGCCAATCGCGCCACCGGAGACAATTGTCACTCCAGCGGAGGCGACGAATGCCGCCATGTTTCGGGCACATCTATTGCCTGCTCCCGTGGAGGCTCGAGCGCCGACAATGGAGAGATACTCCCCTGCTCGCGGAGTCTCAGGAAGAGCGCCTCGAAACCATAGACCCATCGGTTCGTCTTCTCCCAGGCAAGCGAGTTGTTCGGGCCAACGCGGATCGCTGGGGACCAGGAATCCTCCTCCGCTGCGTGCAACGCGGTCCAGGTCAGCATCGATATCGACCGACAGCGCACGCTCGCGCCACCTGTTCCACTGCGTGCGCCAGTCGATCCGCTGGTGCACCGCAAGTTGCTCGGGCACTCCCGCCCATCGCGACTGTAGCCATTCTCGCGCGCCCCGATCACCGAAGATCCTCCGAACGACGCGGGCGCACGGGTCGCCCGGTTCGGCGACTGCGGACCACCAGGCGGCTTCCCACAGCTCTCTCTCATTCATACTGATCTGCTCCATTTCGCAGCTGCTGTGCTGTAACGATGTGTTCACACGTGGGGCGCGGTGCGCCGTCAAGATCAGCGAGCGTCCACGACAGACGCAGCATCCGATCAACGCCTCGCATCGAGGAGTTCCCAGAGTCCACCAGCCGATCCAGTTGAGTGATGAGTGAGGTATCAATGCCGGAGTGGTGGCGCAGCCACGCCCCGGGAAGTTGCGCGTTCACACTCCAGGGTGTTTCCTCGAGCCGCCTGCGCGCCCTCGCGCGCGCCTCAATGACGCGATCACGAATCGAGGCAGAATCGCGCAGCTTCGTCGCTGCCATGTCCACCCGGGTCGGCGTATGCACATCGATGCGGATGTCCATTCGATCCAGAAGTGGGCCCGACAGCCGCGCCAGGTACCGCCTTCTGTTCACGGACGAACAGGTGCAACGTCGGCCACCATTCCCACCTCCGCACGGGCACGGATTCGATGCCATCACGAGCTGGAACGACGCGGGATAGCGCGCCTGAACACCCGAGCGGTGAAGATGAACAACCCCAGATTCGAGTGGCTCACGCAGAGAATCGAGAACGGAGGGAGCAAATTCTGCGGCTTCGTCGAGAAACAGAATCCCTCCGTGAGCGAGTGATGCCGCCCCCGGCACAAGCATGCGGGTTCCGCCGCCGATGAGGGCTGGCATCGTCACGGAATGGTGCGGTGCCTGGAAGGGAGGCCGGGTCATCAGCGACATACCGGACGGCAGCAAACCCGCCACCGAATGCAGTGACGTTGTCACGAGAGCGGTGTCCGCATCCAGATCGGGAAGAATCGTGGGTAAGCGCGAGGCGAGCATCGTCTTTCCAGAGCCCGGCTCTCCCAGTAGAAACACATGATGCCCACCCGCAGCCGCAACCTCGAGCGCCGCCACGGCCTCGGGCTGCCCACGGACATCTGCCATATCGAGCGGGATGCGATCCTCTGCGCCCACACCCTCACGTCGAACTCCCAAGCGGCCGTGGAACGGCGCTTTGACCGCGTCTCCCCCAGCCCATGCAACCAAGTCCGCGAAGTGCGCAAAGTCGAGCACCTCGATGCCGCTCACCAGCCTGGCCTCTTGCGCGCAGGCAGAGGGCACAATCACCCGACGGACCCCTCGCGACCGAGCCGCCAGAACGGCGGGCAACACGCCACGAACGGGCTGTATGCCACCATCGAGCCCAAGTTCCCCGACGATAACGGCGTCCTCGAACGCAGCTGGCGACACCAGACCGGTAGCCAGAGCGACGGACGCGGCAATCGACAGATCGAACGCCGATCCGGACTTCGGGATACCGGCGGGCGACAGATTAACGGTGATGCGCTGGTCCAGCACATCCAATCCACACGACTCGAACGCTGCCCGTACACGATCGCGCGCCTCGCGCACGGACGTATCAAGCAGCCCGACGAGGGTGAACGCGACGAGGCCAGATCCCGCATATGTCTCCACGTCGACCAGGTGCCCCTCGATTCCGACGACGCTCATGGAATACGTGCGCGCAAGCCCGGGCCCGCTCATTGCACACCCCGCAACCACGTGACCTGCGCACCCAATGCGCGAAGATCCACGGCCTCGTCCAGGGACCCCGGCCACCCACGGAGCGTGTGCGCGTCCACGGTGATGGCAACAACGTCGATACGGACCCGGGAGGACAGTGGACCGTGCGCACGACACCACGAACCCGTCAGCGCCCGAAGCTTGGCGACCTTGCGGTGGTCAATCGACGCAAGCGCACTGCCCCGACTGCGCCCAACTCTGGTGCGTACCTCCACCACGACGGTCCACGAATGGCGTGGATCCGTATCATCGCGAGCGATGATGTCCAGTTCCCCGCGCCGACCATCGCGCCAGTTCGCGTCGAGAAGGGTCAGGCCTTCCTCTTCCAGCAGTAGGCGCGCCGTATACTCCCCGGACGAGCCCAAAACCCGACGATCGGGCCGTGTTGAGCATTCCATCATGGATCACCTCCGCACCCACAGTGCGTCAACCAAGGACACACGCACAACGCGAAAACCGCCCCCTGTGGATAGGGAGCGGCTCGCACTATGGCCTGTGGATAACCGCGCGCGGCGGTGTCACCGAGAGTTTAGGGGATGTCAAGCTCCGGCTTGGACAGTTCCTCGACGTTCACATCCTTGTAGGTGATGACGCGCACCGAACGCACGAAGCGCGACGAGCGATAGATGTCCCACACCCACGCGTCACTGAGCGTCAGTTCGAAGAACACGTCGCCACCGACCGGGCGTGCCTGCACGTCAACGTGGTTGCACAGGTAGAAACGCCTTTCGGTTTCCACGACGTACTTGAACAACCCGATGACGTCGCGGTACTCCTTGAAGAGTTCCAACTCCAGGTTGTTTTCGTATCCTTCGATTTCTTCGCTCACGCCACCATCATGCCGGGCCGAGCGCCGCGCTGGGCAACGCCACCCCGGCGCGCCCTACTTTGTGGCCCGCGTCGGCATCTTCCACGAGCGTCGATGCTGATCCGACACGCCGAGCTCCGCGATGGCTCGGGTATGCGCGGCCGAACCATACCCCTTGTTCGACGCCCATCCGTATCCGGGATCGTCGATTTCTTGCATGAGGTGATCGCGTGCGACCTTCGCAAGGACCGACGCCGCAGCGACGACTGCGCACGACGCATCGGCCTTGACCTGCATATGGACGGGCAGCTCACGCCCAAAGGGATCCTCCGGTCCGTCAACCAAGCCGAATAGATCATCGGGAGCGGACAGCCAGTTGTGCGAACCATCCAGGAGCACGCCACCGGGCACGAGGCCATCGCTGGCAACGTCGGCAAGTGCGCGGCGCCCAGCCAGACGCAGGGCCGCGATAATACCCCACTGATCAATTTCCTGCGGCGAGGCGTAACCGACGGATGAGGCGAGCGTCCACGAGCGGACGGGCTCGACGAGTGCCTCGCGTCGACGCGCCGTCAGCGCCTTGGAGTCGGTGAGTCCTTCCGGGACGGGTGCGGCATCGACACCGATAAGCGCCACGCCCACGGCGACCGGGCCTGCGAGAGCCCCGCGCCCCACCTCATCCATGCCAGCGACGATCCCCCACCGCTGCGCCAGGGAGACCTCGAGGTCACGCGACGCGGTCGTCATGAGGCGGCGGGAACGGAGGCAAAAACTTCGTGGTGAGCGATGTCGGTTGTCCACCGGGAAGTCGGCCAGATGACGGCCTGAACGGTACCCACAACCGACGACACCGGGACGTAGGGCGACTGCCCAGAACCCATGTGATAACGCGAGTCAGCGGAATTCGAACGATTGTCACCCATCACCCACAGGTGTCCCTCGGGAACGACCACGTCGAAGGTACGTTCACCGCAGGGCACCTGGCCATCGGGAACGTATGTTTCGTCAAGTTCAACCCCGTTGACGCTCACCTTTCCGTTCGCGCTCGTGCAGGTCACATGGTCGCCACCGACGCCGATGACGCGCTTGACGAGGGTCTGTTCGCCGCCGCCCGGAACGAAGCCGGTAAACTCCCCAAGCTGACGCAGAATCGAGGGCGATGTCGTTTGTGAGCCGCCCAGCCAGCCGAGCGTGTCGTCAAAAACAACGACGTCGCCGCGCTGAACGTTCGATGTCAAGGCATCGATGCGCGACACAGCGATGCGGTCATCTTCGACGAGCGTGTTGTGCATCGACGGAGAGGGAATCCAGAAGACCTGAACGATGAATGCGCGCAGCAGCGAGGAAATAATAAGAGCCACAACGATGATGACGAGGATCTCACGCAACCACACGAGCGGGTTACGCCTTGCACGGGCCTCCGCGCGGTCACGATCCCGAAGCGACGGCGAGTGCAGCGGTCCGAGCGTCGAACCTGCAGTCGGGGTCATGCAATCTCCTTGTCGTTGTGTCAACCATCCCAGGATACGGCGAGGCCCGACACCGGCGCGCGGTGTCGGGCCTTTCCGTGAAAAATGCCAAGGCTTGCGCCCGGCTGGCCTCACTCGGCCTTGCCGGAACGGTGCTCCTTGATCTTCGCGGCCTTGCCATGACGCTCACGCAGGTAGTAGAGCTTGGCGCGGCGCACGTCGCCCTTGGTGACGACCTCGATGTGGTCGATCGTGGGGGCGTGCACAGGGAAGGTACGCTCGACGCCCACACCGAAGGAGACCTTGCGGATGGTGAACGTGGAGGACACACCGTGGCCGCGACGCGCGATCACGACGCCCTGGAAGACCTGGATACGAGAGCGGTTGCCTTCGATGACCTTGACGTGCACCTTGAGGGTGTCGCCGGCTCGGAACGAGGGGATGTCATCGCGCAGCGAAGCCGCATCAACGGCGTCCAGCTTCTGCATTTCTTCTCCTTGACGCATCTGCCGCAGGTCGGAAGCGCCTGGTTGGGCGGGTCGAACCCGCTCATTTGACGTGTGATTGTGCGCCTTGGTGTCCCCCTGCGGCAGGATGAACCGCGCACAATCTCGGTTATTATCCCACAGCAAAGCACGCTGGGGCTAGCGCGAGAGCTCCTTACGCGGTGAGATCACGCACCATGACGACGTCATAGTTGGTCACTCCACCGACGTCGAAGGTTCGCGTCGAACGCTTGCGGAAGCCGTGGCGCTTGTAGAAAGCCTGCGCGTTCTTATTGCCTCGGTTTGTGCCCAGGACAACGGCCTCATGCCCCATGTCGCGGGCATCGGCGACAGCACGCTCGATCAGCGCATCCGCAACACCGCTCCCCCGCCACGCCGCGTCCACGTAGCACTTCGACAGGTACGCGCTCCCCTCATCGACGCGTCCGGGACGTACGAGGTCGCTCGGTAGCGCATCGGGGCCGACGTGGGTGAGCACGTAACCGACGAGGCCGCCCCATACCTCGGCGACGAACAGGCGGTGCCGCTCGGGGTCGGAAATGAGAGCGTCAAACACGTCGGCGCTGAGCTGCGTGGCGATATGCTCCGCAATCGCTTCCTGGGGCAGGTTCTCCGGACAAGCATCCGGGAACGTGCGCGCTGCAAGCTCACTGACTGCGATGACATCCTCAAGTTCAGCCTGTCGCACATCGAGCCGTTCCGCCGCGCCAGCTCGCGGGTAGGCAACACCGCAGCGTGCCAGCATCGCACGGTCCTCACCCGTCAGGGAAGCGGCGTCGAGCGACAGCGCAAGATCGGGACGCACCCGCACGGTCTTCTCGATCGCTCGGTCACGACGCCAGCGTTCAATCGCCGCATGATTGCCGCCAAGGAGCACCTCGGGGATCTCGAGCGAGCGAAACTCACGCGGCTTGGTGTACACGGGGTACTCAAGAAGTCCCGCGCCCGAGTGCGACTCTTCAACAAGAGAGTCCGGGTTGCCCATAAAACCCTCGAGGAGGCGCGCAACGGCCTCAGTCAAGACCATCGCGGCAACCTCGCCGCCGTTGAGGACATAGTCGCCAATAGAGAACTCGACGACCTCAACACCGGCGCCACGGTAGTGCTCGGCAACGCGCGCATCGATGCCCTCGTAGCGCCCGCAAGCGACGACGATCTGATCGGCGTGCGCGAGTTCCTCCACTCGTGCCTGAGTCAGCGGTGTTCCCGAGGGTGTCGGAATCGCGAGAATACGCCGAGACGAGGCCGGGGTTCCATTGCCGTCACGCTCCGCGAGCGGGATGGCGAGGACCTCGTCAAGGGCACGCGCCCACACATCCGCGCGCATCACCATGCCAGCGCCGCCACCATATGGAGTGTCATCGACGCTGCGATGCTTGCCGGTCGCCCACTCGCGCAGGTCGTGCGCCTGCAGCTGCACAAGCCCGGCATCCTCCGCTTTGCCCATGAGGGACAGGCGCAGTGGCGCGAAATAGTCAGGGAAAATAGAGATGAGGTCGAAACGCACGAGCTTAGTGATCCTCGCGCTCCGAGACTGCCTCGTCGTCAAAAAGCCCCGGAGGGGCATCAATGATGACGACACCGCCCTCAACGTCGACCGTCGGCACGAGTGCCGTCACGAAAGGCACCATGACGGTGCCTCGATCGGTTGCAACGAGCAGGAGATCCTGTGCCGCCCCGGGCGTGAGCCCACTCACCGTTCCGAGGACGTCACCAGAAGGCGTGCGCGCCTCGAGTCCCTTGAGTTCGTGGGGATACCAAGCATCCTCTTCCGGATGGGCGTCCACAAGCAGACGCGCACCGCGCAGGGCCTCGGCCTCCTCGCGCGTGCTGCACTCGTCAAACGAGGCCAGCACGCGATCCTTGTGCATACGCACGAAACGCACCGTCAGCTGACGTTTCTGCCCTGCAACATCCAGGCGGGCGCCCGGTGCCAGGACCTCCGGGTCGTCGCTGCGCACGTCCACGATGACCTCCCCACGCAATCCGTGGGCGGGGCCGACGATAGCGGCTGTGAGCTGCATGTGTTCTCCTGACGATAAACGGGGACTCCCCCGAAGGATACAACGAAGGGGCCCGGCGATACCGGACCCCTTCGCGACGTGTGCGAGTCTTACTCGCGATCCGTGTCGACGACGTCAACGCGGACAGTGCCACGCGTGGACAGCGCACCCATGACGGTGCGCAGCGCGCGAGCCGTCCGACCGCCGCGTCCGATGACGCGACCCAGATCCTCAGGGTTCACGCGAACCTCAAGAAGCTGGCCACGTCGCATGGAACGAGGCGTCACCTCGACATCTTCGGGGTGGTCAACGATGCCGCTGACCAGGTGCTCCAACGCGTCGGCGAGCATGCTCAGGCATCCTCTCCGGCGGCTTCTTCGGAAGCCTGCTCGGCAGCCTCGACCTCAGCAGCGGCTGCGGCAGCGGCGGCCTCTTCCTCGGCCTTCTTGGCGGAAGCTGCGGCCTTGGACTTCTCGGCTGCAGCCTCGGCGTCCTTGATGGCCTGCTCGGCCTGGGCGGCCTTGTCGGACTCGGAGACGACGACGCGGGAAACCGCGTCGGCCTTGCCGTTGAACTTGGCGATGTCACCGGTCAGGACCAGCAGGTTGCGGACCTGGTCAGAGGGCTGAGCGCCAACGCCGAGCCAGTACTGGGCGCGCTCGGAGTCGATGCGGATGATCGACGGGTTGGGCTGAGGATCGTAGTAGCCGACCTCTTCGATGACGCGGCCGTCACGCTTCTTGCGCGAATCGACAACGACAACACGGTACTGGGCGGCGTGGATCTTACCCACGCGCTTCAGGCGAATTCGAACTGCCACTTGAGTGGTCTCTCCATTTCAGATTGGTGTGGACCTTTGCGTCCCGAGGTGGGAAACACAGGGGTCGCATTGGACCGGGACACGACGGCACGCAGTGAGAGGGTCTACGAACCGCCGGGTACAGCTAGCGATTATGCCATATTTCGCGCCCATATCCCAAGTCAGGGACGTGCGCCGCGTCGCTCGAATCGGTTAAATCGATCACTGCGTGCACATCAGGTGGAAGGACGCTCCCACACGCTCACTCCGTCGAGGAATACATGCGCGGGCGTTGCAAGCGCCAGCGGGTTCCCCCTCGGGTTTTCGTCCACGAGTAGGAAATCGGCTGGGCCTCCCTCGACGAGGCCGGGGTAGCCGAGGTAGCGCTGACTCACCCACGTAGCTGCGTCGATGGTGAAGTCGCGGGGTGCACCCCACTGGAGCCACAGGTCGATCTCGCCGGCGATAGTTCCGTGATCTTGGTAGCCACCCGAGTCAGTGCCCATCAGGAGCTGGACGCCGGAGTCAACGAGCATCTGGAAGTGTTCGCGCCGCGTGTCGTACATCCCTTGCATGGTGGCCGCGTAGACGGGGTACTTCTCCCCCCGCCTGAGCCGCAAACTCCTTGAAGAGCTCAACCTGTCGCAGCGTCGGCGTCACCGCGATACCGCGAGCGGCGATCTCACTGGCCTGATCCGCATCGATACCGCTACCGTGCTCGATATCGTCGACGCCGGCCTCGATGAGCGAGTCAATGACTCCATGCGAGAAGGCGTGCACAGCGATCCGCGCCCCGGCCTCGTGCACGGCGGCGACCGCATCGTTCAGGACGGCGGGGTCCCACAGAGGCATGAGGTCGGAGTCTGCACCGCGGCTGCGGTCGATCCAGTCTCCGACGATCTTGACCCACCCGTCGGAGGAATGCGCCATCGATGCGAGTACCTCGGGCAGCTCGTTCTGATTCTCAACGTCAAGCGGCAGGTCGCGCATGTAGCGCTTCGGGCGCGCAACGTGGCGACCGCAGCGGATCAGGTGGAGCCCGGTTGCGCGAGCCGCCGACGAGTTATCGACCGGCACGCCGCAGTCGCGCACCACAGTCACGCCACTCGCAAGAGTCACCCGAGCCTGCTCCACCATCTCGGCCTCGTCCACCGAACCGGTGTCCGAGTAGCCAATGTGGCAGTGCGTATCCACCATGCCGGGCACGATGAATCCCACCGACGGCGCGCTTGGTTCGTCGCTCACACGGCGGATGACTCCCCCGTCCACGCGCCACGCGCCATGCACCCACTGGGGGCGCTCAGACGCGCTATCCGCCCACAGGGCGAGGCCGGAGAACTCCATGCCTCAGAGCTGGCCAAGCATACGCTTGACGTCGTCCGGCAGATCGTCGATCGTCGGACGCGGAGCGGGGGCCTCCTGGGCGACACCGAAGGACGAGCCCTGGGGCGCGCTGCGCTCGGACGGGGGCAGCATGGCTTCGAGTTCCTGCTGGCGGCGCTTCGCGGGGTTACCCGAGCGCGCGCTCTTCTTCATGCGAGCGCGCTGGGCCTGAGCCTTGCGGGCGTTGGCCTTCTGCTTGGCCTTGCCACCGCGACCGGGCAGTGCGCCCATGCCGGGCACGCCGCCTCCCATCTGGCCCATCTGTGCCATCATTTCGCGCGCGGCCTCGAAGCGCTGCACGAGCTGGTTCACCTCGGTGACAGTCGTGCCGGAACCGCGAGCGATACGTGCACGACGCGAGCCGTTGAGGATCGACACGTCCTCGCGTTCGGCGGGGGTCATCGAGCGGACGATGGCCTCAACGCGGTCGACCTCGCGCTCGTCGAAGTTCTCGATCTGCTCGCGCATCTGCGCGGCACCCGGAATCATGCCGAGCATCTTCTTCATCGAGCCAAGCTTCTTGATCTGCTGGAGCTGGCTCAGGAAGTCCGCGAGAGTCAGCTGGCCGGCCATCGCCTTGGCCGCGACCTTCTCCGCCTCCTCGGCGTCCATCTTCTTTTCGGCCTGCTCGATGAGGGTGAGGATGTCACCCATGTCGAGGATGCGGCCCGCCATACGATCGGCGTGGAAGCGCTCAAAGTCGTCGAGGCCTCGCCCGTCGACGCGAACAGGATCGGCGCGCCGGTCACCCCGCGCACGGACAGTGCGGCACCACCGCGCGCATCGCCATCGAGCTTGGACAGGACAACGCCGGTGAAGCCGACGCCATCGCGGAAGGCCGTAGAGGTGGAGACCGCGTCCTGACCGACCATGGCGTCGAGGACGAACATGATCTCGTGGGGGTTCACGGCGTCGCGGATGGCGATCGCCTGCTCCATCATCTCCTGGTCGACGCCCAGGCGGCCGGCCGTATCGACGATGACCACGTTGATGCCGCTCTGGCGGGCGAACTCGACGCCGCTACGCGCGACCTCGACGGGATTGCCCACGCCGTTACCGGGCTCGGGTGCCCAGACCTTGACGCCGGCACGCTCGCCGACGACCTGGAGCTGCTGGACGGCGTTGGGGCGCTGGAGGTCGGAGGCGACGAGGAGGACGGTCTTGCCTTCCTCGCGCAGCCACTTACCCAGCTTTCCGGCCAGCGTGGTCTTACCAGCACCCTGCAGACCCGCGAGCATGAAGACGGTCGGGCCGGACTCGGCGAACGTCAGTTCGCGCGTGGCACCACCGAGGATCTCGACAAGCTCCTCGTGCACAATGGAGACAACCTGCTGACCCGGGTTGAGGGCCTTGGAGCGGGCCGCGCCGTAGGCCTTTTCGCGCACCTGCGTGGTGAACTGGCGAACGACGGGGAGTGCGACGTCGGCGTCGATGAGGGCGCGGCGAATGTCGGAAATCGCGTGATCGACGTCCGACTCGGTCAGGACGCCGCGGCTGCGCAGGCTACGGAAGGACTGGGTCAGGCGATCTGACAGGTTTCCAAACACGTGTTTACTCCCAAGATGGCGGCTGTACTAGGCACAGGTTAGCGCACCTCGGCCCCGGGAGTCGTCTCACCGGGGCCGAGGTACGCGTCATGGTGGCGGGGTTCAGCCCTGCGCGGAACCCACAATTGCGTCGACGAAGCTCTGCGGATCGAAGGGGGCGAGATCGTCGGCACCCTCACCGAGGCCGACGAACTTCACCGGAACGCCCAGCGCACGCTGGACGGACACGACGATGCCGCCCTTGGCGGAGCCGTCGAGCTTGGTCAAAACGATGCCGGTCACGCCGGTGGCCTCAGCAAAGACCTCGGCCTGCTTCATGCCGTTCTGGCCGGTGGTGGCATCAAGCACCAGAAGGACCTCGGAGACCGGTGCCTGCTTCGTCATGACGCGCTTGATCTTGCCAAGCTCATCCATCAGCGTGGACTTGTTCTGCAGGCGGCCCGCGGTATCGACGAGGACCACGTCGACGTCACGCTCGACGCCCTCACGCACGGCCTCGAAGGCGACAGAGGCCGGGTCGGCACCCTCGCGGTCGCTGCGCACGACGTCCACGCCCACGCGCTCACCCCACGTCGCCAGCTGGTCGGCGGCGGCGGCACGGAAGGTATCGGCCGCGCCCAGGATCACGGACTTGTCTTCCGCGACGAGGATACGTGCGAGCTTGCCGACGGTCGTGGTCTTTCCGGTGCCGTTCACACCGACCATGAGGACGACGGCGGGCTTGGTGGCGCCATCGACCTCCGGGCGTTCAAGGTTGACAGAGCGGTCCATATCGGGGCCGACGAGAGCGAGAAGTTCCTCGCGGAGGATCTCTCGAATACGAGCTTCGTCGGTCACGGACTCGACGGCGACGCGGCGCTTGAGCGCCTCCATCAGCGTGTCCGTGGCCTCGAGGCCAAGGTCGGCGATGAGGAGGGATTCCTCAATCTCCTCCCAGTCGGCAGCGCCGAGCTGTCCGCGGCTCAGTACGCCGAGAATCGCGCGTCCCAGCGAGCCCGAGGAAGCCAGACGTTCACGCAGGCGCTCCATGCGGCCGCGCACGGGTTCGGGACGTTCGATCGACGAGGTGGGCGCCGCGACAACCGGGGCGCTTTCCTCAGGGGTGGACTCAGCAACATCGATCGGACCCGCACGAGGCTGGTCCGTGTCATCACTCGGTGTCTCGGCGGGAGCCTCAGACGGAGCACCAGCCGGGGCCTGAACCTGTGGCTGAGGGGTCACGTCATCGGAAGAACGGCGCCGTGAAGTCACGGCGACGCGAATAAGCACACCGATGAGCACGGCGACCGCCAGGGCGATAACAACCGCCCACGGCGACTGAAGGGAGGAAATAAAAGCGTCCATAGGGCCATTATCCCCTATGGACGCTCTTCACAGGAAACCTGAGTGCGGCATCACGCACTTAGGCCTGCGTCGACTCCTGCGTCGCCTGTGCGCCGCCATCAGCATGGCGACGTCCGCGGTCAAGACGCTCACTGACGCGGTCGGTCACAGTTTCGAGGCGATCAACGCCGGGGAGACGATCAGCGTCGAAGTATGCGCTCTTCGACTCGGCCCCCTGGAGCAACGACTGCAGGGACGCAGTGCGCGGAACAACGGGCCCATCCGGCGACGTGGCCGCACGCTTGGGGAGCGAGTGGTTAGTCTTGACCTCAACCGCGATCTCTTCGCTCTCGCGCTTGATAACGCCCTTCCATTCGTCGGCACTACGGCGAGACAGCGCCAGCACCGCGACGACGCCCGCAGCGACGACGAGAACCAGAACGACAGTCAAAACAAGAATCAGTGCACCCTCAAGCATGAGATCATCCTGCCCTACTGAAGCCTCACTACGCGACGGTGCCACCCGAACACACACGCATTGTGACGATGTTGTCATGGGGGCCAGGAACGGTCGTTCCTGGCCCCCATGGATAGCAATAGCGCGTCAGTCGAGGTAGTCGCGCAGCACCTGCGAGCGCGACGGGTGACGCAGCTTCGACATCGTCTTGGACTCGATCTGGCGGATGCGCTCGCGCGTCACGCCGTAGACCTTGCCGATCTCGTCGAGAGTCTTCGGCTGACCGTCGCCCAGGCCAAAGCGCATGGACACGACACCCGCCTCACGCTCCGACAGCGTATCGAGCACGTGGTGGAGCTGCTCCTGCAGCAGGGTAAAGGACACGGCGTCCGCGGGCACGATGGCCTCGGAGTCCTCAATGAGGTCACCGAACTCGGAGTCGCCGTCCTCGCCGAGAGGAGTGTGCAGCGAAATCGGCTCGCGACCATACTTCTGAACTTCGACGACCTTCTCGGCGGTCATGTCGAGTTCCTTTGCCAGTTCCTCGGGAGTGGGTTCGCGACCCAGGTCCTGGAGCATCTGGCGCTGGACGCGCGCAAGCTTGTTGATAACCTCGACCATGTGCACAGGGATGCGGATCGTGCGAGCCTGGTCCGCCATCGCGCGGGTGATTGCCTGACGAATCCACCACGTGGCGTAGGTCGAGAACTTGTAGCCCTTCGTGTAATCGAACTTTTCGACAGCGCGAATAAGGCCCAGGTTACCTTCCTGGATCAGGTCCAGGAACTGCATACCGCGACCGGTGTAGCGCTTGGCAAGCGAGACAACGAGTCGAAGGTTCGCCTCAAGCAGGTGGTTCTTCGCCTGCTGACCGTCCTGCGCCAGGAAGTGCAGTTCACGACGTTCGCGGCTGGTCATCTCATCGGCCTGGTTCTTCAGCTTGTACTCGGCGTACAGGCCGGCCTCGATACGGCGCGCCAGGTCAACTTCCTGCTCAGCGTTTAGCAGCGAGACCTTGCCGATCTGCTTGAGATAGTCCTTGACCGGGTCCGCGGTTGCACCAGCAACCGTCACCTGCTGGATAGGCTCGTCGGTCTCGTCAGAGTCGGAGACGACGAAGCCGCCCTTCACGTGAATGCCGGCGTTGGTCCGCTCGCGCAGAGCAGCACCCTCGGAGACCTTGGCATCTTCTTCCTCGGAATCTTCCTCAGCGTCAGCCACTTCCTCGTCGTCGGTGTCAGCCTCAAGCTCCGGATCCTCGAGGTCTTCACCCGTGGGTTCGAACTCCACGTCCTCGGTGTCCTCAATCTCGGAAACGACCTCTTCGACGAGCTCTTCTTCCTTCTTCTTGCGCCCGCGAGGCTTCTTGGCGACTTTCTCCTCGGCGTCGGCCTTCTTCGTTGTCTTCTTGGCAGCGGCCTTCTTCGTGGGGAGCCTTCTCCTCGGCGACCGCGGCTTCAGCGTCCTTCTTCGTCGTCTTCTTGGGAGCGGTCTTCTTGGCCGGGGCCTTCTTCGCGGGAGCCTTCTCCTCGGCGACCGCGGCGTCGGCGTCCTTCTTGGTTGTCTTCTTCGCGGGAGCTTTCTTCGCCGGCGTCTTCTTCGCGGCAGACTTCTTCTCCTCGGCGGGAGCGCTCGCCGCGTCGACCGCGGCGGCAGCCTTCTTGGCGCGCGTGGTCTTCTTCGCGGGGGTCTTCACCTCCGTGGTTTCCTCAGTCGTCGCGGAGTCCTTTGCCGAAGCGCGAGATGCACTCACACGGGTCCCTTTCATTGATGGGCATGCACAACGGAGCCGATTGCAAATCGGCATACCAGCGCCAAGTCTAGTGCCTTGCCGTTTAGTTTTCCTGACGGTAGGTGTGAGGATCCCCCGCCTTGGGATCACGCACGCACTCGAACCTCGGTTAGAGTGGGCCTATGACTCTGAGCGACAGTTTCGCAACGCTGCGTCCATCAATCGACGAGGCGACGGCCACCAGCCTCGCACATCTCCTCGCCCGCGCCGGAGCTTCCGACCGATCCGAGGAATTCTCACGCGCGGTCCTCGCTTCCGTATCCGGAGGGAAGCGTTTCCGTGCCCTCATGGCTCACGTGGGCTACGCGCTCAGTTCCGGCACCGCGCTCGACCAGGTGTCGCTCCCCCACCTCAGTGCATCACTCGAGCTCTACCAGGCCAGTGCTCTCGTCCACGACGACATCATCGATAAGGCGGACGAGCGACGCGGGATGCCCACCCCACACAGGACACTAGCCCATCATCACGCATCCTCGTCGTGGATCGGGTCATCAACAGACTTCGGCCGTCACGCCGCCATCTTGGTCGGGGATTTCCTCTTTTCAGCGGCGACTGCCGCGGCGGATGAACAGGCGCTCACCCTGCGGGAGGACTGCGCACGCGCCTTCGCGAGGCGCTTCGCGGACATGCACGCGGAGGTCGCGCTCGGCCAGTACCTGGATATCACCGCCGAACAGACCCCTCTGGACCCGCAGCGCACGGATGCGTTGAGCACGAGCGATTCCCTCGAGGTCGCACTACACAAGTCGGCACACTACTCGGTCGTTCACCCCGCTATTCTTGGCGCGATCTGCGGAGCATCCACGTTTGACGGTGTCGCCGAGCTATTGGACGTCCTCGAGACGATCCTCACCCCGTGGGGCTTGGCGTTCCAGCTGCGCGACGACGACCTGGGCGTCTTCGGAGACCCCACCGTCACCGGGAAACCCGCAGGCGATGATCTGCGTGAAGGAAAGCGCACCGCCCTGCTCGCACTCACCTGGGAGGCATCCTCCCCCGCCGAGCGCCGCGCGCTGACGGATGTTCTTGGTGTCGTCGAGGCCTCGGCAGAGCAGATCGCGACTGCTACCGACATCGTGGCGCGCAACGGGCGCGCAGCGCACGAGGCTGAGATTGCACGCCTCGTGGCTGACGGAGAAGCCGCCCTTGAGGCCAGCACCTTCGACGAGGATGCTCGCGCTATGCTGCGCGAACTGTGCTCGATCTTGACCGCCAGGCGGGCCTGAAAAGAAGGGCTAGCCTCAGAAGGCCAGCGTCGAGGCGATTCGATTCACACGGTGATGACGGCCCGACGTCAGCGCATCGATCGGGCGCTCGCCCAGCTCGTCCTGCACGGTGTATAGCCACGCCGCTGCTTCCTCGGCTGTGAAGCCGTCATCGGCAAGCAGGGTCAGCGTGCCCTGCAGGAACGGCAGAGGCTCCCATCCATTATCGCCCTTGACGATAACCTCCTGCGGGACGCCGCGCGCTCCGCTGGCATCGCGCGCTTCGATGAGCACACGATCACGGATCAGCTGCTTGAGGCGGCGTTCCTCGATCCCGAGGAGACGGCAGACCTCTTCGGTGGAGAGCACGGTGATATCAACACTGGTCATGAGCGCAAGACTACCCCATTGATGCGCCGCACCGAGGTGGGCGCTTCCAGTGATTTCGCGAAAACTCCCATAGAATCGAGCAAGTGAGCGATGAACAGACATTCGACCAGACGGACCCGTTGATCGGACTCCTCGTCGACGAACGGTACCGGGTGACGCGCAGGCTGGCGCGTGGCGGCATGGCCACCGTCTACATCGCGCAGGATGAACGCCTCGATCGCCCCGTTGCCTGAAGGTCATGCACCCGCACCTGGCGGACTCCCAGGATTTCGTCGCACGCTTCCGCCGCGAAGCACGCTCCGCCGCGCGCATCGTTCATCCCGGCGTCGTCTCCGTGTTTGACCAGGGCGTGGTCACGGGCCAGGGATTCCTCGTCATGGAGCTCATCGACGGCACGAACCTACGCCAGCTGCTGCGTGCGCAGGGTGCCTTCACGATCCCGCAGGCGCTGCGCTACACCACCGACATTCTTGAGGCGCTGCGCGCCGCCCACCGCGTCGGCGTTATTCACCGCGACATCAAGCCCGAGAACATTCTTGTTCCGACCGACGGTCCGGCGAAAGTGACCGACTTTGGTCTGGCACGAGCTGCCTCCGAAGTCTCCATGTCTTCGACGGGCAACATGCTCGGAACGGTTGCGTACATCGCCCCGGAGATCGCGACAACCGCTCAGGCTGACGCACGCTCAGACATTTATTCGGTCGGCATCATGCTCTACGAAATGCTGACGGGCTCCGTTCCTTGGGCGGGTGAGTCACCTCTGCAGATCGCGTCGCATCACGTCTCCGACGACGTGCCGAGCCCATCGGAGGCACAGCCCTGGATTCCACGAGAGAATTGACGATCTCGTCGCCGCCCTGACCGCCCGTGACCCCGCTTCGCGCCCCGCCGACGCGTCGGACGCGATCGACCTCGTCACTCGCGCTGCTGCCGCAATTCCGTCGGAGCTGGCCAACCGCCGCGCCGACGTCGCGCCGGCTGACCGGCCGGGCGCCTCGGAAACGAGCGCACTCAACACCGAGCTCATCTCCGCCCAGTTCACGCGTCCGCTGCCGCTCCCCGCACCGTCAACGCTCGCGACGGTCCACACCTCGTCCCCACTGCCCGAGGCTTCAGAGAACACGTCAACCAAGACCTATAAGCGCGCGGCCCTGTGGGTGAGCCTCGTCGTCCTCCTGCTCGCGGCGGCAGGTATTGGCGGCAGCTGGTGGTGGACCGAGTATGGCCCAGGCTCCTACCTGACCATGCCCGCTACCGACGGTCGTCCTCTGGCAGAGGTGCAGGCTGAGCTGAATGCAATGGGCCTGGCATCCACCGTCGAGGAGGAGTTTTCGGACGACGTCGCGTCCGGATCGATCACCCGTTCCGATCCGGAGGGCGGCGAACCCGTCCACAAGCGGGCTGAGGTCCAGCTCTACGTGTCCAAGGGAGTGGACATGAAGAACGTGCCCGACGTTGCCGGCAAGAGTCAGGATGACGCGAAAAAGGCGCTCACGGAAGCCGGCCTGGCTCTCGGAGCAATCACCGACGCCTACTCTGAGGACGTGCCGCAGGGACAGGTCATCTCCCAGTCCGTAGCGTCCGGAACGTCGGTGCCCCACGACACGGCTGTCGACGTCGTACTGTCCAAGGGCCGAGAGCCCCTGACGGTCCCCTCGCTGGGCGGGATGAGCGCCGACGCCGCGAAGACCGCCATCGAGGCACTTGGCCTTGTTGCGACGCCGACCGAAGCCTTCTCCGACACGGTCGCCGAAGGACAGATCATCTCTCAGCAGACCAATGAGGGAACTATTCTGCACCGCGGCGACACCGTCGCCTACACCGTTTCCAAAGGCCCCGAAAAGGTCGCCGTGCCCGAGGTCGTGGGGCGCCAGCGCCAGGAAGCGCGTACCATCCTCGAAAACGCCGGCTTCACCGTCCAGGAGGAAGCCATTCTCGGCGGCTTCTTCGGCACCGTCCGACAGACCGATCCCGCCGGTGGAACAATGCTGAAAAAGGGAAGCGTCGTCACGATCACGATCGTCTGACGTCACGTCCGCCCGCAGCGCTGACGTAAGAATCCCGGCCTCGTCCATGACAGACGAGGCCGGGATTCTTATCCGATCAGTTCTCCTCCGCGGAGGAACCCTTCGCCAGGTACTGGGCGACCTGGAAGGCCATCTCCAGGCTCTGCTGGTGGTTCAAACGCGGGTCCACGAGCGTCTCGTAGCGGTCGCGCAACGACTCATCGTCGATGTGCTCACTGCCGCCAATCACCTCGGTGACATCGTCGCCGGTGAGCTCGATATGCAGGCCACCCGGCACCGTTCCCGTGGCCTCATGGGCCTCGAAGAATCCACGGACCTCGTCCATGACCGTCTCAAAGCGACGCGTCTTGTAGCCGGTCGACGACGTGATCGTGTTGCCGTGCATCGGATCCGTCATCCACGTGATCGGGCGACCATCCTCGCGTGCGGCTTCCAACAGCGGCGGAAGCGCCTCACGGATACGACCGGCACCCATGCGCGTAATGAACGACAGGCGCCCCTCCTCACCGTCCGGGTTGAGGCGATCAATGAGTGCGAGCATCTGATCCGGCGTGGTCGACGGGCCAAGCTTGACCCCAATCGGGTTACGAACACGCGACAGCAGCTCGATGTGAGCTCCCTCCTCCTCGCGCGTCCTCTCCCCCGCCCACAGGAAGTGAGCGGACGTGTTGTAGGGCTCGCCCGTCCGCGAATCGATGCGCGTCATGGCTGACTCGTACTCGAGCAGCAGCGCCTCGTGGGACGAATACAGGTCAACGTCGCGCAGCGTCTCAAAGTCGACGCCAGCGGCTCCCATGAACTTAATCGCCCGGTGGATGTCCTCGGCCAGCGACTCGTAGCGTGCGTAGGCCGGATTCGACATGAAACCCTGATTCCAGCGGTGCACCTGGCGCAGGTCGGCGTAGCCACCCTTCGTGAAGGCGCGGATCAGGTTCAGCGTCGAGGCCGCGTGGTTGTACAGCGACAGCAGGCGCTGCGGGTCGGGTTCGCGTGCCTCGGGCGTGAACTCGAAAGAGTTCACGGCGTCGCCACGGTAGCTGGGCAGCGTCACACCGTCGCGCGTTTCCATATCCGAAGAACGCGGCTTAGCGTACTGGCCAGCGATACGTCCGACCTTAATAACCGGCAGCGACGCGCCGTAGGTCAGGACGACCGCCATCTGGAGCAGCGTCTGAATCTTCAGGCGCACGTGATCCGCCGTCGCCTCGGCAAATGTTTCGGCGCAGTCCCCGCCCATGAGGACGAAGGCCTCGCCGCGGGCAGCCGCACCCATCCACGTGCGCAGGTCGTCAACCTCCCCGGCGAACACGAGCGGCGGCTGACGGCGCAGCTGCGCCGTCACATCACTAAGGTGTTGCGCGTCCGCGTAGGAAGGCTGTTGGGCAGCGTCCAGGCCGCGCCACGTGTCCCAGGGAGCGAGCTCCCCAGACTCGGGCGACCACAGGCGCTCGGGGACGCGGCGGGAGCGAGGCTTACGCACAGGCTCGCCGCCGCGTCCGGGAGTGATCGAAGGAATCACGCGAAGCGACTCACTCGCCGGCAGGCTCGACACTCTGGCCGATCTCGGCCATCATCTCGAGGAACCAGGGCTGGGAGATGTCGAAGGGCTTACCGCCCGCGATGCGCGGGAACGGGATGGCCTTCAGGCGATCGCCATCTTCCTCGTCGTGGCCGATAACGCCGGACTCGCCCTTGAAGGCGCACTCGACGGCGAGATCGGTCATGGACTTGATGAGGCGCAGGTCGTCGGCGTTGGCGCGCGAGGAACGCGAGAAGTAGCCCGACTTCTGAACCATGACCTTCTCGGCGTCGATCTTCTCGGCGAACTGCTTGGCGAACCACTGGCCAGGGTTGATGGTGTCGAGCTTGACGTGGCCGAAGGGGTCACGCTGGACCTCGCCACCGGCAGCCTCGATCTCCGCGATGATCTCGGGGACGCCGGCGCCCTCGGACAGGAAGATGTTGACGTTGCCCTGCTCGTCCATGATCGCCTTGAGGCGCGCGGCCTCGGCGTCCAGGTCGATCTTCATCTCGGGCAGGAAGATGGCGTGGATGTCCCAACGCTCCTGTGACAGGCCGATCGAGGGCACCCACTCCTGGGTCTTCAGCCAGTCGTGGTAGCACTTCGAACCGGCGGCGGTCAGCCAACCGCAGTGGCGGCCCATGATCTCGTGGATGATGAGCATGCGCGGGTTGGAGCGGTGCTCGCCGATGACGTTCTGGGAGTACTCGGAGACCTCTTCAGCGGCGGTCCACGCACCCAGGGACTGGCGGATCGGCACAACGTCGTTGTCGATCGTCTTGGGCAGGCCCACGACGGTCAGGTGGTAGTCGTGCTCCTCGAGGTAGGCGGCCAGATCGGCTGCGGTCGTGTTGGTGTCGTCGCCACCGATGGTGTGCAGGACGTCGACGCCGTCGGCGCGCAGCTGCTCGGCAGCCTTCTGCAGCGGATCCTCATCCTCGGACACGAGGCCACGCTCGACCAGGTTCTTCTTGTTCGTCAGCTTGACGCGGGAGTTACCGATCGGGGAGCCGCCGAAGCGGTGCAGGACGGCGGCGTGCTTGCGCGCTTCCTCGTCCACCAGCACGTAGTTGCCCGTGAGCAGGCCGTGGTAGCCGTTCTGGTAAGCGATGATCTCAACCGTGGGATCAATTTCGTTGTAGCGCTCGATGAGTCCACCGACGGCGGAGGACAGGCACGGGGCGAAGCCACCTGCGGTCAGCAGGGCAACACGACGGACCGACATGAATGTCACCTTTCTCAGGTTGGTTAGGTACGGGCCCGCGCGCGTGCGCAGGGCACAGTTCATTCTACCCGTCTCACATCACGTTTCGCCAAGGACGCCCGTCCCACGAAACGCGCCTGCAAGCACCAACCACCGGTTGACGGCCCGGCCCTGTTACTCCTTGTCCGATGCCTTCTCGTCCTCGCTGCCCTCTTCCTCGGGAGCGGTCGGAACGGGCACCTCGGGGGCGGTGCGACCACCGGGTGCGGGACGACCGTTGGAGGGAACCGGTCCCTCGAAAGCTCCCTCGGCGGCGAGCTGCGCCTTCACATCAGCAGCGTACAGATCGACGTATTCCTGGCCAGACAGGAGCATCAGGTTGTACATGATCTCGTCGGTGATGGCCCGCAGCACGTAGCGGTCCTTGTCGAGGCCGCGGTAGCGCGAGAAGTCCAGGGGCTCGCCGATCACCATGCCGATGTTTGTGCGCGAGGGGATCTTCTGGCCAATAGGCTGCGCCGCATGGGTTCCGATCATGGCAACGGGAATAACGGGGGCGCCGGACAGCAGAGCGAGGCGGGCGACGCCGGTCTTGCCGCGGTAGAGGCGTCCGTCGGGACTGCGCGTGCCCTCGGGGTAGATGCCGAAGAGTTCGCCCTCGCGCAGGCGCTTCAAGCCCGCATTGAGCGCGGCCTCGGACGCACGACCTCCGGTGCGGTCCACGGGGATGGTTCCGACTGCGCGCATGAACTCCTTCGTCATCCATCCCTTGAGACCGGTGCCTGTAAAGTAGTCGGCCTTTCCCATGAAAACGACCTCACGGTCGAGCATCATCGGCAGGAAGACGGAGTCCCACACGGCGTTGTGGTTGGATGCGAGGATGGCGGGCCCCTCGGCAGGAATGTTCTCTTTGCCGCGGATCCACGGGTGATAGGCCGCCTTCAGAACGGGGCTGCCGGTCGCCTTGAGAGCCTGATAGAACGCCACTGTCACTCCTGAAGTCTCGACGGGCACGCGAGCGCGCGAACGAATTAGTATCAACTCTATGACGAAACGAACTCCCGTGCGCGATTGTGGGGAAACCATAGCGCCCGGTGAGTCGGCCCGCCCCTTCGCCCGATCGGTTGTTTCGGATGCTCTGTCGAGGGCCTCGTCCGTTGAGCTTCAGCCGAGCCTGGACGCGGTCGGCACCCCGGCCCCGAGCGGCCATTGGATCGTCGTCGACCTCGAGACGACAGGCCTGGGCGCGGGTGCCGAAATTACGGAGATCGGCGCTGTGCGAGTGCGCGACGGTGCGGTTGCGGACGAGTTTTCCTCCCTCGTCAAACCCTCGCGTCCCATTCCTCCCTTCATCACCTCGCTGACGGGTATCACGCCGGCGATGGTGGCAGGCGCGGACCCTATCGCCGTTGTTCTGGGGCGATTCATGGACTGGTCTGGCCTCGGCTGCGAAGGATCTCCCGTTCTCGTCGCGCACAATGCGACCTTCGACGTCGGATTCTTGCGCCGCGGCGCACGCGCGAGCTCGCTTCCCTGGCCTCGGGTCCGCGTCGTCGACACGCTCGCCCTGGCTCGCCTCGCCCTACCCCGCCCGCTCGTGCGCAACCATAAGCTGGGCACTATCGCGTCCTACTTCGGTACAGCCACCGTTCCCGAACACCGGGCGCTCGGAGACGCTCGCGCGACAGCTGAGATCCTTCTTGGCTTCATTGACCTGCTCGCAGGGGCGGGGGCAACCGACGTCGAAGACCTCATCGCGCTCACCGAGCAAGCTCCTTCGCGTCGGCCGTCCACGCCGGCTTTCGTCGCGGATCTACCGACTTCCCCCGGGGTGTATCACTTCATCGACACCGCGGGCGATACGCTCTACGTGGGGTCGGCCTCGTCGCTGCGATCGCGCGTGGGCAGCTACTACACCAAGGGTGAGAAGCGGCAGAAGGTGCAGCGCATGGTGTCCCTGGTCGCGGGTGTGCGCCCGTATCCGACCGCATCGATTCTCGAGGCGCGGATCCGGGAGCTGCGCGACATCAAGGCCTCGCGCCGCCTTACAACTCCGCGTCGAGGCGTCAGGGATCCCAGCACTGGGTCATCGCCGAGGCCGGCCGCCCCCGCGTCGTTTCGTCCGTCACGCTTGACGACCTACCCCGCGCCCTCGGCCCTTTCGGCACGCGTGCGCATGCCTTGCGAGCTTCCGGGGCAATCGAACGGGTGGTGGCTCAGTCCGATTCCGACAGCGCACACGCGATACTTAACGAGGCCGTCGCCGCTTCGGCGCTCACGGTTCCCCTCGCGCTCACCGCCCTCATGGAAAAACTCTCCACCCAGGGCCTGTTCGAAGCGGCCGCGAGCGTGCGCGACGAGCTTGCCGCTTACATGGCAGGAGTCGAGCGTTCGACGATGCGACCGATCTTGGCTGCCCCACGCATTGTGTGGGGCACGCGCCGCGACGGCACAGAGGCGGGCTGGATCCTTCACGTTGCATCCCACGGCCGTCATCTGAGCTCCGTCGTCATTCCCCCACGATCCGATCCTTCTCCGTGGATCGACGTCCTGACCTCCACGCAGCCCGTCGAGACGGATGGGATGGCCGCCGCCGCAGCGTCGTGGGCCGAAACCGCTCTCCTGTGCACGGAACTATGCCGAGAGGGGGACTCGCCTCGTCGAATGGACTGGGCCTCTGCCCTGGTCTCAGCCCATGGCCAGCCCGCTACGAGACGGGCGGCTGCGCGAGCTTTTAGCCCACGCAACCGCCCAGCAGCTCCTGTCTCCCCGCGTCTAACGCGGGGGCATCTCATGCATTCGAGACAGCCACCCAACGCTCAACGAGTCGGGCACCCACGCCATCGGCCAGCGCCACCAGGGCTCGTTCAACGGCGCCGCGCATACGCTGCTCGAAGTCCACTTCCGTCACCGGGTTCTCCAGGCCCTCCCAAGCAAGGATGCCGGCACCGACGTTGAGGGCGACGGCGTCACGAATAGCGTCCGCGCCGCCACCCGACAACACGTCGCGGGCGACGGCCGCGTTCTCGGACGCCTCGCCACCGGCGAGGTCCTCGATCGAAGCGGAGGCCATGCCCAGGGACTCGCGCGCGTCGAATTCAGTCGGCGTGACGGTGCCACCCGAGACGATCCACACCTGGTTCGCGTCGGTTGTCGTCAGCTCGTCGAGGCCGGAGTTGGTGCCGCGGAACACGAGTGCGCTGAGGCCACGCGACGCGTAGACGCCCGCCATGAGACGCGCGTTCTCCTCACGCGACGCGCCGATCGCGCACGCCTGGACGCGCGCCGGGTTCGTCAGCGGCCCCAGGACGTTAAACGCCGTGGGGAAGCCGAGGGCGCGGCGCACGGGAGCCGCGAAGCGCATTGAGGGATGCATCTTGTTCGCAAACAAGAACGCGATGCCAACCTCGTCAAAGACACGACGCAGCGCGTCAGCGTCGAGGTCGAGGTTGACGCCGAGCGCCTCGATCACGTCCGCGGAACCCGACTTCGAGGTGGAGGCACGGTTGCCGTGCTTGACCAGCGGGATCCCCATCGCGGCGAGCACGATCGCGGACATCGTCGAGATGTTGACGGTCTTGTATCCGTCGCCACCCGTGCCCACGATGTCGAGCGCGCGGCTGGGCAGGTCGACGTGTGCCGCGTGATCCTGCATGCCATCGGCCAAGCCGTGGATCTCCTCGACCGTGGCGCCCTTGATGGCCATCGCAGTCAGGAAGGACGCGAGACGCGCCTCGCCGAGGTCGCCGCTCATCACCTGGTCCATCAGCCAGTACGACTGGCCGTAGTCGAGGCTCTCGCCCGTGGTGAGGGCACCGATGATCGGCCCCCACTCCTGCGTGGCCATCACTTGGCTCCACGCAGCACGTCGGCGACGGTCTCCTGAAGAATGATCGGGTCGATCGGATCGGCCACGACAGCGGCGGCTCCGGCCCAGGTGGCCAGCCACTCGTCCTGGGGCCGGGCGGTGAGGAAGACGATCGGGGGAACGCCGTCACGGGTCTCACGCAGATCCTGGGCGACCGACATGCCGCCCTCCTTCTTCGACTCAGCATCGAGGATCAGCATCGCAAAATCCTGCTGATCGAAAGCATCGCGAACGCCGAAGCCCGTGGCGGCCTCGACCCATTCGATGCGAGGCGTGTCCTTGGACGCACGCAGCCCAACGCCGTTGATGACGGCGCTTCGCTTATCCTTGTCGTCGCTGAAAACCAGGATTTGAACGGTTTCTTCACTCATGGAAGCTCTCCTTGCATATGTCGGCCAAATCGACGCGATGATCCCATTCTAACGGGTAGCGGGCGGCTCCCACACTGGGAGCCGCCCGCTGACGTTTACCTCAGTCGGCGCGAGATCACTGCATCGAGGACGTACCCACGATGTCGACGACGAAGATGGTGGCACGATTGGGTGTCGCTTCCTGACCGGACTGCGCTTCCGCGCCCGGAATCGGTGCCACGATGAGGAGGCGAGAACCGATGGTCACACCCGTGAGCTCGGCATCATGCACGGGAGCCTTATTGGGAGCCTGGCTCCACGAGGACTGCGTCTGACCGCTGGCACCGAAACCACCAACCACCTGCTTGTACAGCACGGTCTGGTCGTCCGTGAGCGCCTCGCCCGAACCCTTGTAGATCGTGTAGATCTTCTGCTCGGTGGGGGCTGCGACGCTCTCGTCGATCGTCAGGGTCGGCTCAACGCCGGGCTCCCCAGTGACCGTGATGCCGGCAGGCAGTTCCTCGCCCGTGGCCACGCCACTGCTCAGGACTGCGTCATCGGCAAGGTTGTCAGTCGCCACACCCACAATGTCCACGACGAACACGAGAGTCGAGTTCGCGGGAATATTGCCGCGGGCCTGGCCGCCGTAGCCGAGTGAAGCCGGAATCACCAGCTCGACGCGGTCACCCACATGCGTGTGCGCGAGACCGTAGGTCCAACCCTTCACCACCTGGTTGAGGGAGAACTCGATAGCATCGCCACGCTCGAACGACGAATCGAAGACCGTGCCGTTCCACAGGGCACCGACGTAGTTCGCCTTGATCGTCGCACCGGGGCACACGACCGCACCATCACCCTGCTTGAGGGTCTTGACGAGCACCTTCGAGGTCGGCTCTGAGCCGCTACCAGCGGCAATGACGGGAGTCTCCTCGCCGGAAACGGCCGGGAAGTTACCTGTGCCGCTGCGGTCGACGTTCGCATTCTGGTCGGCGGAATCATCCGTCGAACAGGCGGAGTAATCAATCTCAGCGGGGGCGGAGGACGAGGAGGCGTCGGTGCACGCCGCGAGTCCGAAGACGAGCGCGGCGGCGCCAGCGAGGGCGCCGAAACGGCGCAGAGAGGACATCATGGAATGGTGTTCTTTCGGCTCAGTGGAAGGATTCGCCGCAGGCGCAGGTGTTCTGGGCGTTCGGGTTGTCGATCGTGAAGCCCTGACGCTCGATGGTGTCGGCGAAGTCAATCGTGGCGCCGCTCAGGTAGGGGACGCTCATGCGATCGACGACGACCTCAACGCCGTCGAAGGAACGAATCGCGTCGCCGTCGAGCGTGCGATCGTCGAAGTACAGCTGGTAGATGAGGCCGGAGCAGCCACCGGGCTGAACGGCGATGCGCAGGCGCAGGTCGTCGCGACCCTCCTGCTCGAGGAGGCTCTTGACCTTCGCGGCTGCGACGTCGGTCAGAATGACCTCGTGGGTGGGAGCCTGAGTTGCGGACTCGGACATGATGCTCCTTTTCGTGACGAATAGACGTATTCCCTTGACACACTACTCCCCCGCAGGCGCACCGCGCCATGGCTGGAATGCGCGCTTAGCGTAACCAGGTACGGGCGACGCGGCGTCCAGCGTCTTCGAGCGTGACGGATCCCTCCGTCTCGAAGACACCGTGAAGCCCCCATTCGGCCTTCTCGAAGTGCGACAAGCTGGATCTGTGGGTGATGGCGACGACCGGCAGCGCGTGCGTCGAAGCCGCCCGGGTGATGCAGTCGAGGGTCGACTCGGCGAGCACCGGCGAGGCCAGTTCGGGCTCGGCGACAATCACGAGGTCGACGCCGTCAAGAGCTGTTTCCAGGCCCAGTAGCTGCGACAGTAGATTACCCGTGGCGACGATGCGCCCACCGATGGCCGCGATGACGGCTCCGACACCGCCTCCGGCGCCGGAACCACGCTGGCGCGCAGGGTGGACGTCCGATCCATCGAGGAGCTGGTGACGACCAAGCGGGCGATGGGCAAACGCCTGCGTGAGCGCGGCGGTGAGAGCCGTGTCCTGATCCTCAATTGGCTCCAGATCCGGCGCGACGGCGAGGACCGAGTCAAGCCCGAGTAGTGGGCGTGCGGTCGACGCCGCGCACACGAGATCCACGCGGCATCGCTCACGAGAGCCTGCGCGCGCGTCAGGGCATCGGCGAGTGCCTCCGGTTGCCGTGGGTCGATGCCAGGGGCACCCAGGAGGCCTTCAAGGAAGCCCACACCGCAATCTGGAGAGGAATTATGCCCGCCCTCGACAATCACGGCGGAACCGTTGCGAAGTGAATCGGCCACGCGCTCGCCCGCCTCGCGCGACGACGAGGCGTCGGTGGGCACGCGCACGAACGAGGCCTGGGAGTCCAACGCGGCCACGGCCTCGTCGAAGGTCGGACCGGTTCCACACGGAACCGTCACCACCACCGGGTCCGAGGCGCCGACGAGGACGCCCCGGCGGATGGCGTCAAGTGCCTCGCCGGTCGGCAGGGCGGGAACTCCCCCCGTCCCACCGACCGGCGATAACGACACGACTCACAGGGACGCCACGCGCGTCAGCAGCAGAGCCTCAGCGAGAATCGCAGCCTTCAGATCCGAAATCGACTGCGACTCGTCCTCAGAGTGGGCGTTCGTCATCGGGTCTTCGACACCGGTGACGACGACCTGAGCGCTGGGGAAGATGCGCTGGAAGTCCGAGATGAACGGGATCGAGCCACCCACACCGATGTTGACCGAGGGAACACCCCAGGCCTCGGTAAGAGACTCGTGCAGAGCCTTCGTCACGGGGGAATCCATGTCGGCCTGGTAGCCGGCACCAGCATCCTCGGCCGTGACCTCGACGCGCGCACCGAAGGGGGCGTGGGAGAGCAGGTAGTCGACGAGCTTGGCCTGGGCCTCGGCGGGATCCACGCCCGGCACCGTACGCATCGACAGGCGGAAGCGCGTGTGCGGGGCGATCGTGTTCGAGGCGTTGGAGACCGGGCGAGCGTCGAAACCGATGACCGAGATCGACGGCTTGGTCCACATACGAGCAGCGATGTCGCCCGAGCCCGCCAGCTGAAGGCCCTCGACCATGCCAGCCGCGGCGCGCAGCTCCTCTTCCGGCCAATCAACGTCCGCGTCATCCGAGCCGCCCAGGCCAGGAACCGCGACGTCACCCTTTTCATCGAAGAGCGAGGCGATGAGCATCGAAGAAATGGCGACGGAGTCGAGCAGCGGGCCGCCGAAAGCGCCCGAGTGCACCGCGTGGTCGGCGACGGTCACGTCGACGGTCACAATCGCGTTGCCGCGCAGCGTCGAGGTGACGGCGGGCTCGCCGACCTTCCAGTTCGACGAGTCCGTCACGACGATAACGTCGGCGGCAAGCTCATCCTTGTGGGCGTCGAGGAACGCCGTGAACGAGGGAGAACCGATCTCTTCCTCGCCCTCAATGAACACGACGACGTTGACGGGCAGGTCCTCGCCCAGGATCGACAGCGAACCCAGGTGGACCGTGATGCCAGCGCCGTCATCGGAGGAGCCGCGGCCGTAGATGCGGTCGCCGCGCACCTCGGCCTTGTAGGGATCCATGCTCCAGCGGTCGAGCTCGCCCACAGGCTGCACGTCGTGGTGCGCGTACAGCAGGACGGTCGGCGCGCCCTCGATGTGAGGCGTGTGAGCGACGAGGGCGGGCTTGCCCTCGGTGCCATCTTCCGCGGTCTCACGCAGCACCTTGGCCTGAAGGCCGAGGGCGGCGAAACGCTCACGGATGTGCTCAGCGCTGCGCTCCACGTCGGCCGCATGCGCGGGATCCGACGACACCGACGGGATAGCGACGAGCTGCGTGAGCTCCTCCAGCAGGGACGGGAAGGCAGCCTCCAGGCGCTCCTTCAAAACGGACGTGGACAGTGCATGTGAAGTATCAGCCATACGACCAGGGTAGACCATGGGAGTGCGAGGCGGGTGGGCTATCCGCTAGCCTTGAAGCGTGTTTGGACGAAGCAAGAACAACAGCGACGAGACCTCGATGAATATCGAGCCCGTCTCCACGACGCCCGACGGCAAGAAAGGCCGCCCCACGCCAAAGCGTAAGGCAGCCGAGGCCGCCCGCATCCGCCCCCTGGTCCCCAAGGACCGCAAGGAGGCCAAGCGCGCCGCCCGCGCCGCCCGTAACGCGCGTTTCGACGCCGAACAGCGCGCGATGATCACCGGTGAGGAAAAGTACCTGCCTGCCCGCGACAAGGGCGCCGCGCGGCGCTTCGTGCGCGACTACGTGGATGCGCGCCACTCCTTCTCCGAGTGGATCCTCGCCTGCATGATGGTCTCGTTGGTGCTTCTCATGGTGACCCAGATGTTCACCAGCTCGATTCCACTGCACCTTCAGGTGTACGCCCTGTACGGGTCGACCGCCCTCATGTACGGCTCTTTCATTATCACCGCTGTTGAGGCCATCCTCGTGTGGCGCAAGGTCAAACGCCTCTTCACCGAGGCCCACCCCCGCGAAGATATTCCCTCGGGCACCGGTTACTACACCTTCTCCCGCATGATCATGCCGCGCCGCTGGCGTTCGCCGCGCCCGCAGGTCGACCGCGGTCAGTTCCCGAAGTAGTCCTTTTTTCGTCGGCCCCGCCCCATCCACATGGGTGCGGGGCCGACGTGTTGTATCCACAGGGCTTCTCGCGGCTGCCCCCTTATCCACAGGGGTTGTCGTGGCGCTGGCTGTGGCGTATTCACGGGAGCGATCCTGTCCGTGTCGGGGCATCGAGGCCTCGGCACGGAGACAAGGATGCACCATGCACACAACGCCAACACTACCCACCACCAGTTCTGCTGAACGTGAGGAGGAAGCGCTCGTTCCCGATGGCCTATACGGCCCACCTCGATGGCTCGACGATCGCGGTATCTCCGCCCTGGTGGCTCCCTACCTGTGCGAAGGGTGGGATCTGGGCGACTACGCACGTTTCGCTGACCTCTCGGGCACTGACGCCCATCGGCTCGCTTCGTTGCTGCCGAAAAAAGCCCGCGACGACCGCCAAAACAACGCGCCTCGCATCATTGACCTGCTGCGCGCCGCCTCCCGCGTGGACGGACTCACCCTCGAGGGATACGTCATTCGCGCACCTCGCCGGGACGAACGCGTCAGCATCGACACGGTTCTTGTCCCGGAGTCCGCGATCGTCGCTCACACTGGATCTCCCGTCGACGAGGATCGCTATCCGAGCTATCAGCACTGGCTGACCCTCGCCTCGGTCCTTGGCCTCGGCGAGGACGCGATCCCTCCCGATGAGATGCGCGTGCTTATTCGAGATGGATCATCCACTCGGTGGTGGTGGGCATGGTGGGACTGATCAACTATCCTAGGAGGCATGATCCGACGCGCGTACAACTGGGCTTTCACACACTTCATCTCGTATTCAGACCCGGAGGTTGCACATCACTGGGGCCTGGGAGCGATTTCCTTGGCCGGACGATTCGCCCCGACGCGCGGACTCATGCGCGCCACGCTGGGCCACCTGGACCCGACTCACGCACCCACGCGAGTGGTCGGAGGCGTCGAGGTCCCCCTGATGCTGGGGCAGCGCCACCTGCCCTCGCGCCTGGGTCTGGCGGCTGGCATGGACAAGGATGCCGAAGCCGTGCTCGGCATGTGCGCCCTCGGCTACGCCTTCGTCGAGATTGGCACCGTGACTCCCCGTCCACAGCCCGGCAACGACGCGCCTCGCCTGTGGCGTCTCATGGAGGAGCGCGGCCTGCGTAACCGTATGGGTTTCAACAACGCCGGAGCGGACGCAGCCGCCGAGAAGCTGCGCGAGCTGCGCTCGACTCCTGCGGGCCGCGCCGCGATCGTCGGCGCCAACATCGGCAAGAACAAGGTGACGTCTGAGGAAGACGCCCCCGCGGACTACGAGTACTGCGCGAAGACGCTCGCCCACTGGGTCGACTTTGTCGTCGTCAACGTCTCCTCTCCCAACACGCCCGGCCTGCGCGACCTGCAGTCCGTCGATCACTTGCGCCCGATCCTGCAGGCCGCCCGCCGCGGGTGCGAGGCAGGCGCCCCCGATCGTGTCATGCCGCTCTTCGTCAAGATCGCTCCCGACTTGGCCGACGAGGACGTGATCGCTGTCGTCGAGCTGACGAAGGAACTCGGCCTGGCGGGTGTCGTCGCCACGAACACGACGATTAATCACGACCTGGGTGAGGGCGGAGTCTCCGGCGCTCCGCTTCTGCCTCGCGCGCTCGAGGTCGTCTCTCTGGTGGCCCGTCACCTCGACGACGAGCAGATCCTCATCGGCACGGGTGGTATCTCCTCTCCCGAAGATGCGCTGCGCATGATCAGCGCGGGTGCGGACCTGGTCGAAGCGTTCTCCGCGTTCATCTTCGAGGGCCCATCTTGGCCCGGCGAAGTATCGCGTGCGCTTCAGCACGCGTAAGGGACCGCCGTGATTATCGAGCTCACCAGCGCGGATCTGAGCGCAGATTCGCGCCTGGACGACTACACGCGCCTGAAAGACGTCAAACTTCGTTCGAAGATCGAACCGGAACGCGGCCTGTACATGGCCGAATCCGCGAACGTCATCGAGCGTGCGATCCGCGCGGGGCATCACCCGCGCTCCTTCCTCATGTCGAGGCGTTGGCTGCCCACCCTGACAGAGCTGATCGAGACCGCCACCGGTACTCCCGACGGCGCGGACATCCCGGTCTTCGTGGCCGACGAGGACGTGTTAGAGCAGATGACGGGTTTCCACCTGCATCGCGGCGCCCTGGCCGCCATGCAGCGTCCCATCCTTCCCAGCCTTGACGAGCTGCTCGCAACCGCTCACGGCGGCGCCCCGGCGCGTCGCATCGTCGTCTTGGAAAACCTCGTCGACCATACGAACGTCGGCGCCGCGTTCCGCAGTGCGGCCGCTCTCGGAGTGGACGCCGTCCTCGTGACTCCCCAGTGCGCTGATCCCCTCTACCGGCGATCCGTGCGAGTCTCCATGGGAACCGTCTTCCAGGTTCCATGGACCCGCCTCGAGTCCTGGCCGGGCGACATCGCCGTCCTCCAGAAGGCGGGCTTCACCGTCGCTTCACTGGCCCTGTCGGATGACTCGGTGTCTCTCGACGACTTCGCTGCACTACCCGCCCTCCAGGGGCCGGACGCTCGCCTCGCAATGGTGATGGGTACCGAAGGCGACGGCCTGGGGCAGCGCACCATCGCGGCCTCTGACTACACCGTCAAGATCCCCATGGACCACGGGGTCGACTCGCTCAACGTCGCAGCCGCATCCGCCGTCGTCTTCTGGGCGACCAGGGGCGTCGGCGCGCGCTAACGCGCCACGGCATCACACCGCGGCCACGCAGTCGCCGGAGGCCCGCAGCCGCACTCAACGAGGCCGGAGCTGGAAACCCAGCCCCGGCCTCGTCAATATGTCACCCGACGGGTCAGCTCATGGATGCCACGATCTCGTCGATGACGTCCACGCATTCTTCCCACCCGGACACGGCGCGCGTCGCGTAACCGGCGGCCTTGACGGGGTAGTCATTGCCTTCCGGATCCAGGCGGTCGCCGATGAAGAGCATCTCGGAAGCAGGGATGCCCGTCTCTTCGACGAGCTTGCCCATGCCGAACGCCTTGTCGATGCCACGGGTGGTGATGTCGACCGAGGTCGAGCCACCGCCGCGAACATCGAGCTCGGGCACGTCGGGCTGCACGGCGTCGCGCAGAGCAGCCTTCTTAGTGCCATCCGGATCCCAGGCGCGCTTCGCGTCGAGCGGAGCCTCCTGACCCAGCGCGGAGAAGGTGATCTGCGAGCCGCGGTCCTCGATGATGTTGCCCCACGGGTTGGACTCCCATAGGCCGAGCTCACGCGCGTGACGCTCGAGCGAAGCGATCGCGCGGGCGGCCACCTCGGGCTCCAGGTCGTGCGCGTAACGCTCGACCCACGCGCCACCCTCATAGCGGTAGTAGCGCGTGCCGCAGGTGGGCATCAGGTGCAGGCGAGAGAGTTCCTCGTCCGTGGCGTGCAGGTTGTCCAGCACCTGGGTGCGGAACTGGCCCATCTGGCCGCCGGAGATGATGCACACCTCCACGTGGTCCAACAGCGAACGCAGGGCCACATCCATGCGGGCGGGCAACGGCGACTTCGAGGGCGCCAGGGTGTCATCGAGATCAAAGGCAACGAGCTTCACGATGCCACCCTACTGCTTCGCAGCTTGCGTATCTTCGATAGCGCGCTGCGCGGCCTCGGTCTCCTCGTCGGTGGGCACCGAGAGGACCTGCAGCAGGACGACCGAGGCGACGAGGCCGCCCCAGACGAGCAGGATCGTCAGGATCATCAGAGCGATAGCGGGAGCGGTCACTTGGCGCCTCCTTCGATCGAAGCGGTGTCTTCGGCGTCGTCAGCGAGGATCTGAGCGACCGCCGCGTGGGTGTCCAGCGGACGGTGCTTCCACGGGATGAACGTGAAAATCAGGGACGCAACGACAGCGACCGCCACGGAGCCCCAACCGAAGAGGAGCACGTAGCCATTCGGGTACTCCCCGTAGCCCTTCGTCAGCAGGTCGACGATGGACATAGCCATCATGACGAAGAGGACGACCGGGATAACGATGCCAACGAGGGGCTCCCACAGCTTGGGGACCTTCACGCTGGACACCGAGTTGATGTGTGCGCGGAGAACCCCGAGGCGGGGGCCAGCGACCGCGCACAGCACGGCGAACATGATCGCCGAGGACACGACGCCGATCGAGTTGATGAAGTTGTCGACGATGTCGAGGTTGTTCAGGCCCGAGCGGGTACCGAAGAGGACCAGCGAAATAACGGTCGCGGGGACACCAAGAACGAGAGCCGAGCGGGCGGGCGACCAGCCGAACTTGTCCTGCAGGCCGCCGGAGACGACCTGGAGCAGGGACAGCAGGGACGTGACGCCAGCAAGGACGAGGGACGAGAAGAAGAGCACGCCGAAGAGGGGCCCGCCGGGCATCATCGAGATAATCTTCGGGAACGTCACGAAGGAGAGGATCGGGCCGGTCAGGCCCTCAACCTCGGAGACGCTCACGCCGCCCTGGTGCGCCATGAAACCGATGGCGCTGAAGACGCCGATACCCGCGAGGATTTCGAAGGACGAGTTCGCGAAGCCTGCGACGAGCGCGGTTCCGGTCAGGTTCGACTTGGGCTTGAGGTACGAGGCGTAGGTCAGCATGATTCCAAAGCCCACGGACAGCGAGTAGAAGATCTGCGCAAATGCGGCCAGCCACACCTTGGGATCAGCAAGCGCGCTCCAGTTCGGCGTGAAGAAGGCGTTGAGGCCTTCGACGGCGCCCGGCAGGAACAGCGCTCGAACGACGAGCGCGAGGAAGAGGATGACGAGGAGCGGCAGGAAGATCTTGTTCGCCGCCTCGACGCCCTTGGACAGGCCACGGCCAATGACGAAGAGCACGAGAATCCACACGAGAGCGAGAGGAATCGCCACCGACCATGCGGGCGCCCACGAGAAGGTGTCGCCGGGAACAACCTGCAAGAAAGAGTCGGTGAAGAAGGTCGTCGGGTCGGAGCCCCAGGCCTCGTTCACGGAGTAGATGGTGTACTGCACGCCCCACGCGAGGACCGCACCGTAGTAGACCATGATGACGAAGCAGACGAACGTCTGGAACCAGCCGACGAACTCGCCGCCTCCGAGGATCTTGCGCAGCGCCCACGGCGGTGAACCGCGGAACTTGTGGCCGACCGCGTAGTCGAGCCAGAGCATGGGGATGCCGACGAAGATCAGGGCAACCAGGTACGGGACCAGGAAGGCGCCGCCTCCGTTGGAGTAGGAGACGCCGGGGAAACGCCAGATGTTGCCCAGGCCGATGGCCGAGCCGATGGCTGCCAGGAGGAAGCCTGTCTGGCCGCTCCACGAGTCACGCGCGCGAGGCGCGGATTTGGATGCGGAGGATGACATGAAGTGAGTTCCTTGCAATCGTGTCTATACGGGATAATTCCCAGCCAGACTAGGGCTGTTACACCGGGAAGTCTCCCAGAGTCCACGATACAGAACGTGTTTTTGGCCTCTTTTTGACGGGTTCTTTGCTGACCGGAGTCCGCTTGGACACCCCGAGAACAGAGCTCATGCCAATAAACCCGAGTTAGGAAACAACCCCACACGCATGAAAAATCGCCGCAATACCAACGACGACGGGCAGCGATGCAAAGGTCGTCACGAGGACCGTTCCCTGCGCGATGCGCTCCCCCGCTCCTGCACGCGTGGCCGCAATGTACGCGTTTTGCGCCGAGGGCAGCGCCGCCATGATGGTCACCGACATGAGCGGCGGACCGGTCAATCCGAGTAGCATCCCGACGCCGCACGCGATCGCGGGCTGGAGGGCGAGCTTAGCGACGGTGGCGCACGCGATGGCTGGCACCCCCGCATCGCCGGACGCCGTGCGGCGGTCCACAAGGGCAGCACCGAAGGACAGCAGGATCATCGGGGGCGCGGCCGCCCCCAACATGGACGTGGACACCTCGAGGAGCGTCGGCATCGACCACCCGGCCGCGGAAAAGAGGAAACCGCACGCCGCCGCAATGACCATAGGATTGCGCGCGATGACCGTCACGATGCCGCGCGCAGACGGGCGCTGACCAGATCCGGCCAGATCCGCCAACACGAAGAACATCGGCGTGAAAAAACCGAGCTGAAACACCAGGATGGGCACAACCGCAGAAGCGTCCCCCAGCACGTAGACCGCGATCGGGATGCCGATATACGCGCCGTTATTGAGGGACGAGGCCATGGCCCCCAAGGTGGTCTCACCCCGCGTGAGGTGCAAGACCAGACGGGCGACGGCCACGAAGAGGAGCGCTGTGCCCACACCCGAGGCGGCTGCCACGGCGAGCGGAGCCCCGAATACGCCAGACGTCCCCGTTGAGACGATCGCGTGGAAGAGCATGGCCGGCGATGCCACCCAGTACGTCACCGACGCGAGAGAGCCCGCCGCCTCGGAACCGAGCGCACCCGCTCGGCGAGCGATCCAACCGACGCCGATGATGAGGGCGATCGAGAGGACCGACCAAAGAATCGACGCCATGCGAAGAGGAGACCCGTCAGCGCCAGGAGGCGACGGCCTCGTCGACCTTGGTGAGGGCCGATGCGATTGCCATGTGCATGTCCAGGTATTGGTAGGAGCCCAGTCGACCGCCGAAGAGCACGTTCTTCTCCCCCGCCGCCATGTCACGGTAGGCGGCGAGCGTCGAGCGATCCGACGGCGAGGCGATCGGATAGTAGGGCTCGTCGCCGGGGCGGGCGAAGCGCGAGTATTCGCGCTGGATGATCGTGTTGGTCGCGCCGGCGCGATCACGTTCGGGGTGCAGGTGCGCGAACTCGTGGATACGCGTGAAGGGCACGTCGCGGTCCGAGTAGTTCATGACGGAGCAGCCCTGGTAGTCGGGCACGTCCACGACCTCGGTCTCGAAGTCGAGGGTGCGCCAGCCGAGCTCGCCGGCCTCGTAGTCGAAGTAGCGGTCGATCGCACCCGTGTAGACAACAGGGACCTGGCCGACGGTCGCGGCCTTCGAGAACGGCGAGGAAGCATCGAAGAAGTCCACGCCCGTGTGCACGGTGATACGCGGGTGATCGACCATGTTCGCGATCCACGCACCGTAGCCGTTGAGAGGCAGGCCCTCGTAGCGGTCCTGGAAGTAGCGGTTCTCGTAGGTGAAGCGCACGGGCAGGCGCGTGATGATGGAGGCTGCGAGCTCGCGCGGATCCGTCTGCCACTGCTTGGCCGTGTATCCCGCGATGAACGCGTCGTAGAGGGGGCGGCCGATCAAGCTGATGGCCTTCTCCTCGAGGTTGCCGGGTTCGCCCGTAATCTCGGCGGCCTGCTGCTCAATGAGCGCGCGCGCCTGCGCCGGCGAGTAGGCGGCTCCGAAGAACTGTTGATCGTGCCCAGGTTGATGGGGAGCGGGTAGACAACTCCCCGGTAGTTGGCATAGACACGGTGGCGGTAGTCGTTGAAGGCCGTGAAGCGGTTGACGTAGGACCACACGCGCTCGTTCGACGTGTGGAAGAGGTGGGTGCCGTAGCGGTGCACTTCGACGCCAGTGGCCTCGTCGATCGACGAGTAGGCGTTGCCTCCGATGTGATCGCGACGCTCAATGACGGTCACGTCCATACCGAAACGCTCCGCGGCCTCGCGGGCGAACGTCAAGCCGAAAAAGCCTGAACCGACAACAAGCAGATCCACGCTACTCCCCTTTCACGGTAGTCAGGACAATCGTAGCGGCCCCCACCTGCGGGTGCGTCCGCATGTGATCGACGAGGCCGGGGTGTGGACTTGCGCGAACGGCGCGGCTGCGCTCGCTTATTCTTGTTCCCATCTGCAGGTACCTGAGGGAGGGCAGGATCATGGTGCGCATCGCCGTCGTCGAGGACGAGGCCGTCTCACGCCAGCTCCTCGCCGACTACCTCGCGCGCTACAGCGAAGAAAACAACGTGCCCTTCGAGGTCACCTACTTCGAGGACGGCGGAGCCATCATCGGCGACTACAAGCCGGTGTACGACATCATCCTCATGGACATCCAGATGACCCACGTGGATGGCATGACCGCGGCGCGCGCGATCCGCGAGGTCGATCAGGAGGTCGTCCTCGTGTTCATCACGTCCGCTGCGCAGTTCGCTATCCACGGCTATCAGGTGGGGGCACTCTCCTACCTCATGAAGCCTCTGCCCTGGTTCGCGTTCTCGCAGGAACTCTCACGCTGCCTCGAGGCCGTGTCTAAACGGCGCGGCGCCTCGGTCCTCCTGCAGTCGGGCACGTCGACCCACCGCATCGACGTCGCGGACATCGTCTACGTCGAGTCGATTAAGCACCGCCTGGACGTGCACACGGTCTCCGACACGTACTCGATCACTTCCTCACTGAAGGCCATGGAGGAACAGCTCTCCGGCCACGACTTTTTCCGGTCGAACTCCTGCTACCTCGTGAACCTCGCGCACGTGCGCGGCGTCGCCGACCAGGAGTGCCTCATGACGGGCGGGGATAGCCTGCGCATTTCCCGGCCTCGTAAGAAGGCGTTCATGACGGCTCTGGCGAGCTTCGCGGGCGGGATCCACTGACGTGTTCGAGTCCCTGCCGGACATCCCGCGCCTGTTCACCGCCCTGGCCGAATGGGGCGCCGCCCTCGTGTATGTCTTCGTCGTCGCACGCTCGGCGTCGTCGAACGCCCTGAACCCGAACGCCGCTATCCCCCGCTGGCGGCTCGCCGCTGCGGCCGTCGGTGGCCTCGTGGTGCTCGTCGGCGCCCAGGAACTGCTCGGCCGCGCCCCCCTGTCCCTGTGGGTGCCGGGCATGATGATGGCATACGCACTCATGTGGTGCGTGATCCGCGTGGGAACCGCGCTGGACTGGCGCTGGGTGACGCACATGAGTGCGCGCGCGTTCATCGTGGCTGAGCTCGCAGCGTCCCTCGCTGGCAGGTCATCGTCTACTCCCACGCCGACAAGCCCTACTGGCACCCGTTGTCGTTCGGAGGTTTTGCCGCGATTGCGGCGATCTGTTTGGCCGTCGTCTACTTCTTCGAACGGCGCGTCTGCCGCCAGGGGGCGCTGCCCATTCTGCGAGTCTCAGACCTCGCCTCTGGCGTGTTGATCGGCATCGCGATCTTTGCTCTGTCCAACCTCAGCTTCGTCTCAACGGCCACCCCGTTTTCCGGGCGCGCGGGGTTGGAGGTCTTCTACATCCGCACCCTCGTGGACCTGGCCGGCTACGCGATCCTCTTCGCACAGTTCGAGCGCATCCAGCAGAGCGCAACCGAACGCGAACTCGCATCCATCCAGGCCTCCCTGGATGCCCAGCACCACCAGTATCTGGCAGCCAAGGAGGACATGGAGCAGGTGGCGCGCGCTCACCACGACCTCAAGCACCAGGTGGAGGCAATTCGCGCGGAGCTAGACCCGGGACGCGCCGCCGCATCCTTTGCCGAGCTCGAGTCCTCGATCGAGCAGATCGGACAGCAGTACCACAGCGGCAATGCGGTCCTCGACGTCATCCTGACGACGAAGGGCCGTGCGTGCGCGGCGGCCGGCATCAACTTCACGGCGGTCGCCGACGGCGCTCTGCTGGGATCCATGTCATCGATGGACATCGCTACCCTCTTCGGCAACGCCCTCGATAACGCGATCGAGGCCTCGCGGCGCGTCGACGACCCCGCCAAGCGCCTCATCAAACTGGCACTGTTCCGTCAGGGACAGATGGTGGTCATCCGAGTCGACAACTGGTTCGACGGCCGCCTCAACACGGACGCCGGTGGGCGCCTCACGACGATCAAGCCCGACACCGTCCGACACGGTTGGGGAGTCAAATCCATCCAGTGGACAGCCCGCAAGTACGGCGGCCAGGCGGTGACGGACGTGGCAGACCACTGGTTCACGCTGACGGTGCTTCTCCCGTCCACGAATGCCCAGGAGGACGAATGACGATCATAGACACCCCCCGCCTGCGCCTACGGCCCTGGAACGATATGGACGCACCGGAGCTCTACGAGCTGGCCCGCGATCCCCGCATCGGGATGCTGTGCGGATGGAAACCCTTCGAGTACATCGACGATGCCCACGAGGCGCTGTCGACCGTCCTGGCGGCACGCGACAGCTACGCTGTGACGCTCGGATCGACCGGTGACATCGTGGGCTCGATCGCGCTGCGCATTGACACAGACTCCCCCAAGGCAACCGTCGCTGACATCGGATACTGGATCGGCGCACCCTACTGGGGCAACGGATACGCGACGGAGGCGGGGCACGCCATCATCGAGCGCGCGCGCGAGCTGGGTGTCCAGATGATCGTCCTGAAGTACTTCGACGGAAACGACGCCTCGCGACGGGTCTCAGAAAAGCTCGGATTTGCATGGCAGAGCCGCGACGAGGACGTGGAATACCCGCTCATCGGCAAGCGTCTCACCGTCCACCGGACGGAGCTGGTACTCGCCGGACACTGACGGCGTCCCTTAGTTGAAGCCGAGGACCGCCGCCGCGACCTTGTAGCCGCCGCGCACAAGCGTCGGGGACGCGTGGCGCACGAGGCCGGCGAGCAGGTCCTGGCGCAGGCGTTCCGTGGCCTCGGGATTGATCTGGTCCATGGTCTCCCAGATCTGTTCTTTCAGAGCCAGGTGCTCGGGTGTGCCCGACAGCTGAGCCATCACCGAGCAGACGACAGCATTGATGCGCAGGTAGTGGACCATGTAGCGCCACAGCTTGTCCTCGACCTCGGCGCGCGGAGGCAGCGCACGGGTCATCGCCTCGTTCACTCGGGCCAGCTGATCGAGGCGCGTGATCATGACCTTCTCGTTGACGGACTGGTCGTCGCGCCCAATGAAGTAGTGGTAGAGGTCCACGTCCAGGTAACGGATCGTGGAAATATAGGGCAGCGGCACGAACGAATAGAGGTAGTCCACGTAGAACGTGTGCTCGGGCATGACCAGGCCGGAGGCACGAACGACCTCGGTACGCATCGTCAGGGCGTGCATCATGAGGTACTGGTCGTAGCGGCATCGACGCAGGTCGGCCCAACCGAAAGTACGGCCGCGCGGCAGGACGTTGCGGTAGCGAATAACGGCCTTGACCGACTTACCCTGCTTGTCGTAGACGTAGTTGGTGACGAGCAGGTCCAGGTCGCGCCCGGCCTCGCGTTCCTCACGCAGGACATCGAGAACGGCGTTCGTGGCGCGTCGGTCCAGCCAGTCGTCGGAATCGACGACGCGCACGTGCGTGCCAGTGGCGGCGGCGAGGCCGGCGTTGACGGCTCCACCGTGCCCCTTGTTCTCCTGGTGGATGACCTTGACGGAGGGGTAGCGCGCCGCCCATTCGTCGGCGATCTGGGCGGTGCGGTCCTTTGAACCATCGTTGACGATGATCGCCTCGAGTTCGTCGCCGTATCCGACGAGCGTGGTCAGCGCCCGATCGAGGTAGTCCTCGGAGTTGTAGGCGGGCACGATCACCGTCAGCAGCGGCGCGCTCATGGAGTCTCCTCTCGTGAAGTCTCCCAGTAGTCTACTGTGCTGCGCTGACCTGCGCGTCTTCCTGCGAGGGTTCCTGCTTGAAGATCACTTTAAAGATGGGGAAGAACACCCAGAAGGAGATGGCTGCGTTAATGATCATCGTGATGATGTCGGCGAAGGTTTCGCCGCCCGCGCCCATCGCACTGATCGCCCACGCGTAGATCGGGTCCTTGTAGAGGACCTGGAGGGCTGCCGCCGCGATCGTGATGACGACGTAGGCGACCGCGTACCAGAAGGCCGCCTTCCCCACCGACGAGTTGGACTTGAAGGTGACGTTGCGCTGGGCGAAGAAGTTGATGACCTGAGCGATCAGCAGCGTAATCTCGACGGCGAGGAAGTACGCGAGGCCGCCCCCCTCCGCCCACCGACATGGAGCCGGCCGGGTAGTCGAAGAGGAATACCGTGTGCCCGTTCGAGACGCCGACGGGCAGGAACTGGAATGCCGTGTCAACGAGGCTCGTGTGCGCGAATGCCGCCTTAAATGCCGGCATGAGGACCAGCTGCAGCACCGTGATGCCGTTGGAGAGGATGAAGAAGACGATGAACTGGGCGGCCGTGGTGTGCTTGTCTTCGAAGGCGTTCCACCAGCGCTTGAATGCCTGCATGAGTTGTCCTTTACGTCAGTGTGTCGAACGAGGCCGGGGCCGCGTCATCGGGTCTGGTCGAGTTCGCGCTGGGTAGCCCTGTTGGCGTGCGCGTTGGAGAGGAATCCGAGGGCAGCGCGGGTGAGGCCACGCAGAGGGTGCCCGTTGACGGCCAGGAGGAGCGCGTCCACCATGTCGGGGCTTGCCGCGCCGTTGCTCATCTTCGCGATGGCTCGGAAAGGCATGTTGAGGACGAAGAGGATGTTGAGATCCGGGGTTCCCTTCTGGTCCGCCTTCGCTTTGAGGGCGTGGAGCCCCCGTCCGGCGACGCGGGCGAGCCAGGTCTTGGCGCGCGTCATCTCGGAGAGCGGGTCGGAGGCGACGAGGTCGTCCACGGGGTGAGCGGTCGGGATTGTCCGTCCCAGCAGGACGGCGAACTCGCCGTTGGTGACGTGCGCGACGTCTGCATTCAGGTAGTGACCGAGGGCCGGGTCGATCGGCGAGGGCGTGGTCCCGTCAACCTCGAGGGTGGCACTCAGCGGTGTGTCGGAGACGTTGCATCCCACGTGGATGGTCCACGTTCCCGCCTCGGTCTCCCACGCACCACGCGAGGTCTCCCAGTGTCGGAACGTGTAGCGGTCGAAGGGAATCGTCACGCTTACTGATGCTCCGGCGGCCACCTCGACCTTGGCGAAGCCCTTGAGCTCGCGGGCGGGGCCGAACACGCCGCCGGGGGCGCTTACGTAGAGCTGGACGACCTCGGCACCATCGCGCGCAGAGGTGTTGGTAATCGTCAGGCTCGCTCCCTCCTCGTTCACGGCGAGGTCGGAGTATTCGAAGCTCGAGTACGACAGGCCGTAGCCGAAGGGGAAGGCAACGTCGATGCCCGCCGTCGTGAAGTAGCGGTATCCGACAAAGGGGCCTTCGCGGTAGTACGAGAGCGGGCCGGTCGCCGGGTACCAGGCAGCGGTCGGATGGTCCTCGTAGGAGAGGGCATAGGTTTCGGCTAGGCGTCCCGAAGGGTTGACGGCGCCGGTGAGGACGTCGAGCATCGCGGCGGCTCCTCCCTGCCCGGTGAGGTAGCCATTGATGAGCGCGGGCACGGACGATACCCACGGTATCTCGACGCTGGCGCCACCGGTCAGGACGACGACGGTGCGAGGGTTGGCTGCGAGGACGGCCTCGATAAGTCGATCCTGCCCCTCGGGCAGGCGCATGTGGGGGCGGTCCAGGCCCTCGGATTCGGCCAGCTCGTCGAGACCCACGTAGACAAGCGCCACGTCGGCGCGCTCGGCGAGGGCCACGGCCTCGGCAATGAGAGCGTCGCTCGTACCGCCGTGGCGCTCATACCCGCTCGCATATCCCTTGAGAATGAGGCCTCGAGCTGCCTCTCCCCCGGCTTCAAGCAGTTCACGCGGGGCCTCCACGCGCGTGGGGTTGACCTGGGAGGAGCCCGATCCCTGGAAGCGCGGCGTATCGGCGAGGTCGCCGATGAGGGCGACGCTGGTCCCGGCGCTCAGGGGCAGGAGATCGTTCTCATTGCGCAGAAGCGTGATCGCCTCGGCGGCGATGCGCGTCGCCAGCTCGTGGTGATCCTCGAGGTCGTAGGGCCTGGGCGCGGACAGCCCGGCGCTCGCGGCCGCGATGTTCAGGACCTCCTGGGCGCGCGCGTAGACGTCGGCCGCGTCCAATTCCCCGACCTCGACGGCCGCGACGATCTGGCGGGCACCCGCCAGACCGGGGGCGGGCATCTCAAGGCTGCCGCCGGCGCGCGCGGCCTCGACGGCGCTGTTCGAACCACCCCAGTCCGAGATGACCATGCCGTCGAAACCCCACTCGGTGCGCAGGATGTCGGTCAGCAGATGCTTGTTTTCGTGCGCGTAGGTGCCATTGACGAGGTTGTAGGAGCTCATGATCGCCCGCGGCTGAGCCGCTCGGCAGACGACCTCGAAGCCGGTCAGGTAGATTTCGCGCATCGTGCGCTCATCCACGATGGAGTCCGAGGCCATGCGGCGCAGTTCCTGAGAGTTGACCGCGAAGTGCTTGGGGCAGGCAGCGGTACCCGTGGATTGGATTCCTTCGACGAGGCCGGCGGCCATGCGTCCGGAAAGGATCGGGTCCTCGGAAAGGTACTCAAAGTTGCGTCCGCACAGCGGCGAGCGCTTGATGTTGAGGCCGGGACCGAGCAGAACGTCGACGCCGAGGCCACGTGCCTCCAACCCCAGTGCCTCGCCCATATCACGCGCAAGCTCGGGGTTCCATGTGGCAGCAACAGCGGAGGCCGTCGGGAAGCACGTCGCTTTCTCGGACTCAGCGATGCCCAGGTGGTCGGCATCCCCGAGCTGGCGACGAACACCATGGGGACCGTCGCTCATGACGAAGGAGGGGACATTCGCCGCGGGGATCGGGCGAGAGTCCCAGGCGCTCGATCCCGAGAGGAGCGCCGCGGCTTGCAGGAGGGTGAGATCGTTGGCGTCCGTCAGTGCTGCGTGTTCCATCGTCGTGAACTGCCTTTCGTGCTCCATCGCGGGTGTTGTCGATGATTCCAGTGTGGGCCACGGGCACTCCTGTCGATCGACCGAGCGCACGATTTGTCGTTTGCGCGGCGTATTCTGCACGAGTGGGGCCGTTTTCGTACTGGGATAGAATAGTTCCATGACTGACACCGAGGTCCCCCCGCGCTGCGAAAACGAGGCCGCATATCCCCGCGCCGTCTTCGTCGACATCGACGGAACCCTGTGCGATTCCCGCCAGCGAATCCCGGACTCGGCGCTCGAAGCTCTCGACCAGGTCCGGGCGCGAGGCCACCGACTCTTCGCATGCACGGGACGATCCGCGCCAGAGGTCTACCCGCGCTTTTGGGAGGTCGGTTTCGAGGGGCTCGTCGGCGGAGCCGGAGGATACGCCTCCGTCGGGAACAGTGTCCTCGTCGACGAGCGCATGCCCCGCGAGCACGTCGATGCGTTGACTACTCTCTGGAAGGAACTCGACGCCTTCTACATCTGGCAGGGTCCCGACCAGATGGGGCCCAGCGATGGCTACCTCGATTTCTTCGTCCCCCGCGCGGGCAAGCATCCCGAGGACTGGATCGAATACGCTCGGTCGATCACTCCCTTCATCGTGGACATCGACGGCGGGGCCTTTACGAAAGTGACGGCCTACGTGCCCCGGGAAAAGGCATCGATGGAACGGGTCACCGCAGCGCTACCGGACGGCTATCGTGCGATCATCGGCTCCGTGGGCGCCGCAGGCTACGTCCCCTTCGAGGTTGTTCCCGCGCATCTGTCGAAAGCAGTCGGCATTCGTGCAATATGCGAGCACGTGGGCATTCCGCTCTCTCATACCGTCGCGCTTGGCGACTCCAACAACGACGTCGAGGCCGTGGAAACGGCCGGCCTCGGCGTCAGCATCGGAGACGACTGCGCGGCCCTCGTCGAGGTCGCGGACATCGTCGCCCCCTCCATCTCCGAAGACGGCCTGGCATGGGCTCTGCGCGCCGCCGACCTGACGGCAGACGAGCGATTTGGGGGCCGAGGCCTCGGCGATGCACGGTGAGCGGGTCACTGCGGCGCTGGCTGCACCATCCCCTCACCCGTAACTCCGCCTTCATGCACCTGTGGGCGGGGCAAACCGCCGCGCAGGTGGGCTTCCAGGTCGGCACACTGGCCACCTCGGCCATCGCGATCACCGTGCTGCACGCGAGCGAGACCCAGATCGGGGTTCTGTCGGGACTGCAGACCCTCGCGTTCCTCCTCGTTGGCCTGCCGGCGGGCGCGTGGGTAGACGGGTGGCGCAAGCGCCGCGTCATGATCGTCGCAAACCTCGCACGCATCGCGGCCCTCGTATCGATCCCGATCGCCTACGTGTTCTCCTCGTTGCCCCTCACCCACCTCATGGTCGTCGCGGCGCTCCTGGGTCTGTCAACCGTGTTCTTCGACGTCGCCTATCAGTCCTACGTTCCCATGATCGCCTCGAAGCGCTACATCGGGGCGGCGAACGGGCGACTCGAGGCCTCCTATCAGGTGGGACGCGCAGGTGGCCCCGGACTGGGCGGATGGCTGCTCGGCACCATCGCTCCACCCCTGGCATACCTGCTCACGGCGTCCACGTACGTCTGCTCGACATGGGCGATCTGGCGCATCCGCACCCCCGAGCCTCGCCCAGCCCACTCCGACGCGCCCCTTCGCACCCAGATCCTCGAGGGGCTATCGTTCGTACGCGGGCAACGCCTCCTCTTCCCGCTCTTCTCCTGCATCGCGTGCGCCGCATTCGCCGGAGCGGGCATTCAGGTGCTCCTGCCCATCCTCGTACTACGCACCCTCGGCATGAGCGCGACACAGCTCGGGCTCCTCCTCAGCGCGGGCGCGATCGGCGGCATCCTCGGTGCGCTCACGCGACCTGCGTGGATCTCACGCCTGGGCATCGGGCGCTGCATCGTTTTAACCAACATCGTGGGCGTCGCGATTCTCGCGGTCCAGCCAGCCTCCGTGCATGCTCCAGCTGCAGCCGCATGGATCATTGCTGCCGCCGGCGTCATCTCCTCCTACTTCCTGACGATCTACAACGTCACGCAGATGAGCCTGCGCCAGGAAATCTGTCCGCCCGACATGCTCGGCCGCATGAACGCGATCTTTCGTTTCGCGGTCTGGGGCGTCATGCCCCTCGGCTCATTCGCTTCCGGCATCGTTGCCTCCCACACCGGGATCGAGGCTGCGATGTATCTCTTCACGGCGCTCGCCGTCGCCGCTGGCATCGCCATGGCCTTCACCCCGGCTGCCCGTATCCGAGGCTCCAGTGCCTCCCCGACCATCTCATAATGTGACGCGCTCGGTGGCTGCAAGTGTGCCCTTCCGCGCACGGTCGCGATACCATAAGTGTGAGGCAAACCGCAGCGGTTTCGGTCATTGAGCCAAGGAGGACACCATGGACACCGCAACGACCATCATCGAGGCCCTGGGCGGCTGGGACAACATCTCCAATCTCGAGGCGTGCATTACGCGCATCCGCCTGGACGCAGCCAACACCGACCTCATCGACGAGGCCAAGCTGCGCGAAGCCGGAGCCTTCGACGTCGTCATCGTCGGCGACGCCGTGCAGGTCGTTATGGGCCCCGATTCCGAGGACCTCGTCGAGCAGATGCACGCCAGCCGGTGAGCTTCCTCGTCCGCGCACCGTTCAGCGCGCACGTCCTGCCACTGGCCGAGGTACCGGATCCCGTCTTCGCCAGTGGCGTCGTCGGGGATGGACGCGCGCTCCTGCCGGAAGCCGATGTCACGTGCGTGACCGTTCACTCCCCCATCAACGGAGTGGTCACCAAGCTCAAATCGCACGCGGCAATTATCACCTCGACGCGCGGGCTCTCGATCCTCATTCATCTGGGTATCGACACCGTCGGCCTGCGCGGCCGAGGCTTTGCTCCCCTCGTCGAGGAGGGCGATATCGTCGACGCGGGCACCCCCCTCATCCACTGGGATCTCGGCCCCGCCCGAGGGGCCGGGCTATCCCCCTGCGTGCCGGTCATCGTCGTCACCCCACCCGGAGAGCCAGTCTCTCCCGAGTTCGATGAAGCACTGCACACAGTGGGGGTTCTCGATCCGCTATTTTCCCTCCCCGATGGAGACTGATCCCCGCTCATATGCATGAACCCCGCGGCCCTTCGGGGCCGCGGGGTTCATGCATCGACCTATTGTCGTCTGTCAGCGGACGGACCCGCGCAGCAGCGCGAACAGAGAAGTCAGGCGCTCATTAGTGGGCAGGTCGTCGATCGCAACTTCTTCACCGTCGGAGTCGCATAGCGGCACACACCAGTTCGGGTACAGGTCAGCACCCGTGCCCGGCATGTTCTGCGGGCGCACATCCCCGACCGCATCCACGAGAGAGGCGACCACCAGCTTCGACGGTGTCTTCGCGACGTAGCGGTACAGGCCCTCAACGGTCTCGCGCTCGCTGGGCTCCGCGCCGTCGATACAGCCGTACTCGTGCAGTCGCGCGCCCATCTGTTCGAGTTCCAGACGATCGCCGGCGCGCACCGTCTCGATGTCGTCCGTCAGCAGGCCAAGCTCGGAACGCAGCATCGTCTGAATGCCGCGGATATAGCCGAGCGTGGGCGGCAAGTCATGGATGTTGACGGCCGCCAGTGCGCGATCACGGTAGTGCTCGGGGCGCAGCGGCCAACCGCCACCCTCCTTTTCGAACCACACAACGGAGGTGCCGAGGACGCCACGCTCGCGCAGGTAATCGCGAACCCACGGCTCCACAACGCCGAGGTCCTCGCCGATGACGACGGCACCCGCACGCTGGGCTTCCAGCAGGATGACGCCCATCATGGCCTCGTGATCGTAGTACACGTACGTACCTTCGGTGGCAGCGCACCCATCCGGGATCCACCAGAGGCGGAACATACCCAGGATGTGGTCGATGCGAACGGCGCCGGCGTTGGCCAGCGCGGCGCGGACCATGTCACGCAGCGGCAGGTAGCCCGATTCCGCGAGGCTGCGGGGTGACCACGGCGGCTGCGACCAGTTCTGTCCCTGCTGCGAGTAGACGTCCGGCGGGGCGCCGACACTCATGCCGGAGGCGAAGAGCTCGGGACGGCTCCACTTTTCGGAACCGTAGCCGTGTACGCCGACGGCCAGGTCAGCCATGATGCCGATCTCCATGCCGACCTCACGCGCCACATGCTGGGCGTGCTCGAGCTGTTCGGCGGCAACCCACTGGCACCACTGGTAGAAGTCAACACGCTCGGCCAGCTCGAGGCGCTCAAGCTCGACGCGAGGCGCAGACGAACGAGCAAGGTCCTCGGGCAGTTCGATCGTGCCCTCTCGCTCGACGAGGGCGCACCACAGCGCATAGTTCGACAGCTCCGAACCGCCTCGCTCGATGAAGCGATCCAGCTGGCTCTGGCGATGGTAGGAACGCGGAGCAGCGAAGATAACCTCGAGGGCCTTGCGCTTGGCCTCCCACGAGCGATCACGGTCGATCAGGTCCTCGCGGATGGCGAACTGGCGAGTCTCGTCGCTCAGTTGCTCGATGACCGCGCGCGAGGCCTGGGGCAGGGAGGCGTACTCCTCAATGCTCTCGGGACGAATGTAGATCGGGTTGAGCCAACGGCGCGACACCGGCAGGTAGGGAGAGGTCTCCAGCGGAGACACCGGCTGCGATGCGTGGACAGGGTTGATGAGCAGGAAATCGGCACCCTTGTCCGCACACACGGTAGCCAGGTCAGCCAGATCGGCGGCGTCACCAATACCCCACGAGGAGGCCGAGCGCGTCGAGTACAGCTGAGCGTTGACTCCCCACACGCGGCGCGAGGACTCCAGGAGCGGCAGAGACAGCGTGTTCGGCACGATGATGAGGGTCGCGGACTCCACGTGTCCACCCTCGACAGTCGCCACGAGGCGGTGCCATCCGAGCGGCAGCCAGTGCGGCACGTCAAAGGTCGCACGTCCGACAAGCTCACCGTCGATCATGCGCGGAGCGATGTAGCGATCCACCTGATCACACGAGCCCTTACGGCCGTCCTCCAGCACCCACTGAACGTTCACCCACGAGCCATCCGGCACGTGCACTGGGAACATATAGCCGCCACCCTGGCGGGCGACGATCGTCGGAGGCAGGGTACGGCGCCACTCGCGCTCGTCGGTCAGACGCAGAGCCTCGTGCACGTCCCCCACCGTGGAAGATTCATCGAGGGGAAGTCCGAGAGCGCCAAGGACCTTCAGGAGAGTAGACGCACTCACGCCCACCCAATTCCCGTACCAGTCCCAGAATCCGGTGGCTACGCCATTAGCATCGGCGACACGGCGCAGCTCATCGATGTTGTCAGATGCGGGTGCGTGAATATCCACGAAAAAGCCTTCTACGTTGCGGGCTGATGACACTCTAAATATTAGCGTGGACGCGCTGCGACAAAGACTCCGCAGGCGTGTCATGGGCCACGCTCTCAAGGAGTGAGATCATCGCAGCAGCCACATCATCGGACTGTGCTCCGCACACGATCTGAACAACGTCGCCGGAACGCACGACGGCCAATACGCCGTCCACGCGCAGCGCGGCCTCATCGACGTCTCGCTGAGATTTCACCTGAATACGGATACGCATTGTGCAGGGTTCAACCTCGACGATATTGAGGCGTCCACCCAGCGCGTCGATGAGCGTTTGTTCAATCGCCATCGGAGCCCCTTTCGCGCCGTCGGCAGTTTGCGATTCGTATCACATACTAAATGTGACCTGCGCAAAAGGCAAGTGGGATCCATAACATGAGCAATTCGCGATCGAACGACCGCCAACAGGAGCGCATCCCACAACACAGGGATACAATCCGCCGCTCTGTCAAACTATTGACTCACACTGACACCCACGACGCGACACCACGCACTGAATCCACCAATAGACACGATAAGGGGGAGGACCGCCGGGTCCTCCCCCTTATACGCTGCGAATCAGTCGCGCGTCAGCTTGCGGTGCGTCACGCGGTGAGGGTTCGCGGCAGCCTCGCCGAGGCGGGCCACCTTGTTCTTCTCGTACGCTCGAAGTTGCCTTCGAACCAGTACCAGTTGTCAGGAGCCTCTTCGGTACCCTCCCACGCGAGGATGTGGGTGGCGACCCGGTCGAGGAACCAACGGTCGTGGGTAACGACAACGGCGCAGCCGGGGAAGGCCAAGAGGGCATTTTCCAGCGAACCAAGCGTCTCAACGTCGAGGTCGTTGGTCGGCTCATCCAGCAGGAGGAGGTTGCCGCCCTGCTTGAGGGTGAGAGCCAAGTTCAGGCGGTTGCGCTCACCACCGGACAGGACACCGGCCGGCTTCTGCTGGTCCGGACCCTTGAAACCAAAGGCGGAGACGTAGGCACGCGAGGGCATCTCGACATTGCCAACCTGGATAAAGTCCAGGCCGTCCGAGACAACCTCCCACAGGGTCTTGTCCGGGTCGATGCCGGCGCGCGACTGGTCAACGTAGCTGATCTTGACGGTCTCACCGATCGTCAGCTCGCCGCCATCGAGAGGCTCGAGACCGACAATCGTCTTAAACAGCGTGGTCTTACCAACGCCGTTCGGGCCGATGACGCCGACAATGCCGTTACGCGGCAGGGAGAAGGACAGACCGTTGATGAGCGAGCGATCGCCAAAGCCCTTCTGGAGGTCCTTCGCCTCGATGACGACGCTGCCCAGGCGCGGGCCCGGCGGAATCTGAATTTCCTCGAAGTCGAGCTTGCGCGTGCGCTCTGCCTCAGCAGCCATCTCCTCGTAGCGCGCCAGACGGGCCTTCGACTTTGCCTGACGACCCTTCGCATTAGAGCGAACCCACTCGAGCTCTTCCTTCAGACGCTTGGCCAGCTTGGCATCCTTCTGCCCCTGAACGGACAGTCGCTTTTCCTTGGTCTCCAGGTAGGTGGAGTAGTTGCCCTCGTAGGGGTAGAGGTGACCACGATCGACCTCGGCGATCCAGCCGGCGACATGATCGAGGAAGTAGCGATCGTGGGTGACGGCGATGACCGCGCCCGGGTAGGACGCGAGGTGCTTCTCCAGCCAGAGCACGCTCTCGGCGTCGAGGTGGTTCGTAGGCTCGTCCAGCAGCAGCAGGTCGGGTGCCTCGATGAGGAGCTTGCACAGCGCCACGCGGCGGCGCTCACCACCGGAGAGGACGGACACAGGCTGATCCGGCGGCGGGCAGCGCAGAGCATCCATCGCCTGCTCGAGCTGAGAGTCAATATCCCATGCATTGGCAGCGTCGATCTCGGTCTGCAGCTTGCCCATTTCCTCCATGAGGGCATCAAAGTCCGCGTCGGGATTCGCCATCTCCTCGGAGATCTCGTTGAAGCGAGCGAGCTTGCCGAAGATGTCGGCGGCGCCCAAGCGGACGTTCTCAATGACGGTCTTCGTCTCGTCGAGGACCGGCTCCTGCATGAGGATGCCGACCGTGTAGCCGGGGGTCAAACGAGCCTCGCCGTTGCTGGGCTCATCCAGGCCCGCCATGATCTTCAGGATCGAGGACTTACCGGCGCCGTTGGGGCCGACCATGCCGATCTTGGCGCCCGGGAAGAAGCTCATGGTGACATCGTCGAGGATGACCTTGTCACCGATGGCCTTGCGAGCCTTGATCATCTGATAAATAAACTCCGCCACGTTACTCCGTTCGGGTGATTTGGAGCGCGCTCGCGCACGCGTGTTCACACCTATGGTACCGACCCAACATGGGGCAGCGAGCCACCCACTGGGACGCTACCGTCGGTGATCCTCATCTCAGGGCATGATTTCGCGGGATTCGCGCCTTCCGCCTCCCACAAGGGTTACGCGTTGGTTACGGATGCGTAGTGATTTGCCGAAAACTGTTCCAATTTTTATGAAACGCATGCGTAGGTTTGATTTTTAAGACAAACTTTTAAGTACCGGGGGACGAGTGTCTCCACTGTCAAACAGCACGGCCCGGAGGGAGGGACAGTGATGAATATGCCCGAACGCATCACAGTCGACGGCACGAGTGCGCTCATCTACCACGTGGATTCCACCCCCCTCGACAAACGACCTCGCTATCAGCCTCCTCGCCGATACCGCGACGCCCACCCCGCATCTGACGACGATCATCGCCGATCAGCAGAGCGCGGGACGCGGTCGCCTTGGACGCACATGGGTCGCGCCCGACGGCCAAGCCCTCCTCGCATCGACCATCGTCGCCCTCCCCGCATCCCTGCCCTCCGATCAACTCGGATGGCTCGTCCATGCGTGCGCACTGTCTATTCGTGACGCACTCTCAACGCGGTTGCAACCTCTCGGCCGTATCGTCACTCTCAAGTGGCCCAACGATGTCCTCGTTGACGGCACGCGCAAGATCTGCGGCATCCTCGCTCAGCTCGCCCCGGCCTCGTCCCCCTTTACAACGGCGGTCATCCTCGGCTACGGCATCAACATCGCCCAGCGCCCCGATAACCTCGCCACCGCGCAAGCAACCTCCCTGTACGCAGAAGGTGACGACGAGGCCGCACAGGACACCGATTCCGTCATTCGTTCAGTCCTCGCCGACGTGCTGCGCGGACTCGATGAGCGTATCCGTTCCCTGATTGCCAACGGAAACGCCGCCGACTCCGGCCTCGCGGACGAGGCCACGGTGGCCCAACCGCTCATCGGGCAGCGCATCGCTCTGGCAGAGCCGACCGATCCCACCGGGCGCGTGGCGCTGGAAGGAGTGGCGATCTCTCTCACGTCGACCGGCTCGCTTCTCGTGCGCACGGACGACGGGCGCACTCACGACATTAATGCCGGGGATGTCCTGGCTACCGGAATTCCTCTGACAACCGTTCACGACACCAAGGAGAAGCGTGCGAACAATTAATCGAATCCTCGTCGCCAACCGTGGCGAAATCGCTCTGCGCGTGTGCCGCACGGCCACCGATATGGGCATTGCGACGATCGCGGTTTACGCCGACCAGGATATGGCGGCACCTCATACGCGCGAGGCCGACGAGGCCCTGTCCCTGGGTGGCGACGACGCGGCGTCGACATATCTGAACGGTGAGAAGATCCTCGCAATCGCACTGGAGACGGGTGCGGATGCGATTCATCCCGGCTACGGCTTTCTGTCGGAGAACTCCGAGTTTGCACGCGCCGTCGAGGATGCCGGTATCGCGTGGCTCGGTCCCGCGTCTTCCGTCATCGATGCTCTGGGCGACAAGATCAAAGCCCGCCGCGTTGCCGAGGCGTGCGGCGTAGCTCCGGTCCCGGGCGTCTCCGAGCCCGTGACCTCGCGCGAGGAGGTCGAGGAATTCATCGCCTCAGCTGGGTACCCCGTGGTGCTCAAGCGCGCCGACGGCGGCGGCGGACGAGGCATCAGCATCATCCGCTCGCAGGCTGACCTCGACCTGTTCTTCGCGCGTCACACGGACGCCGCCGACCTGGGCGCTCACTTCGTCGAGCGTTTCGTCGAGGTCGCTCGTCACGTGGAGACGCAGTCGGCGCGTGATGCGCTGGGCAACTTCCACGTCATCTCGACCCGTGACTGCTCGGTGCAGCGTCGCAACCAGAAGCTGGTCGAAGAGGCCCCAGCCCCCTTCCTGCCCGAGGGGGCGCACGAGACGCTCGTGAACGCGTCGCGCGCGCTGTTCGAGCACGTCGACTACGTGGGCGTGGGCACGGTGGAGTTCCTGCTCGAGCCGGATGGCAACATCTGGTTCCTCGAGGTCAACCCGCGTCTGCAGGTCGAGCACCCCGTGTCCGAGGAAGTCACGGGCATTGACCTTGTGCGCGAGCAGATTCGTATCGCGCAGGGACTGCCGCTCACCACTCCCCCGGAGCCTCGTGGCCACTCCTTCGAGTTCCGTGTGACGTCCGAGGACCCGTCGAAGGACCTGACCCCCACGGCTGGCCGCCTAGATGAGGTGCACTGGCCTCTGGGCCCGGGTATCCGCCTGGAGCTGGGCATCGATCAGGGCGACTCCGTGCAGACGGCGTTTGATTCCATGATCGCCAAGATCATCGTGACGGGCGCGGACCGCGAGCAGGCACTCGCCCGGTCGCGTCGCGCGCTGGCCGAGTTCTCAGTGCAGGGCGTGGCCACTCCGGTTCCCGTGTACCAGGACATCATCAACGATCCCGACTTCTGCGGCGTGGGCGGCTTCAACGTCTCCACGCGATGGTTCGAGACGACGTTCATGCCCCAGCACGACTACTCGGATCTGGCCGTGCCCGCCGAGGCCTCGTCGACGGCCGACCTGCCCCGTCAGACCTACATCATCGAGCTGGATGGGCGCCGCGTGTCGCTGACCCTGCCGGCGGGCATGTTCAGTGCCCCGGCCGCCGCGGCCCCGCGTCCGCCCCAGCCTCTGCGCTCGGCCCCGCGTCGCGCGGGCGCCTCCGCCGTCCAGGCTGGCCCCCACCAGGGCGCCCCCGGCGACATCGTTGCTCCCATGCAGGCGATCGTCGTCGCGCTGGCTGTCTCCGAGGGAGACCAGGTGGAGGAGGGCCAGCTCGTGGCCGTCCTCGAGGCCATGAAGATGGAGAAGCCGCTGCTGGCCCCGCGCGCGGGCACCGTCACATCCCTGTCGATCAAGCAGGGCGACACCGTGACCGCCGGTACCCGCATCGCCCACATCGCCACTGAAGAGGAGGCACAATGAGCACCCCCAGCCCGCTCACCCGTGACGGGTTCATCCAGGCCCAGGACGCTATCGCTCAGGCTGCCGAAGAAAAGGCCGCCCAGCGCCAGCACGCGAAGAAGAAGCTCACCGCCCGCGAACGCCTCTCGCTCTTCTTTGATGACGGCGTATGGCACGAGGTCGGCCAGTTCATCGGCGGATCGGTGCGAGCAGGCCGCATCGGTTCGGCCGTCGCCGCCGGCTACGGCCGCGTGCAGGGGCGCATGGTCGCCGCCTACGCGCAGGACTTCTCGGTGCTGGGTGGAACCCTGGGCAAGGTCGAGGGCGACAAGATCGTCGACCTGATCGACCGGGGGATCCGCATGCGCATTCCGATCGTCGGCATTCAGGATTCGGGCGGCGCCCGCATCCAGGAGGGCGTCGTCGCGCTGGCTCAGTACGGTCGTATCTTCAAGAAGACGTGCGAGGCCTCGGGTCTGGTTCCCCAGATTTCGATCATCCTGGGTCCCTGCGCCGGTGGCGCTGTGTATCAGCCGGCCCTCACCGACTTCATCGTCATGACGCGCGAAAACTCGCACATGTTCGTGACGGGCCCGGACGTCGTCGCGGCGACGACCGGCGAAAAGGTCACGCTCGATGAGCTCGGTGGCGCGCCGATCCACAACTTCCAGTCCGGCGTCGCCCACCACATGGCCGACACGGAGGAAGAGGCGATCGACTACGTTCGTTCGCTCCTGGACTACCTGCCGTCCTCGTGCGAGGTTGCTCCCCCCAAGTACGAGTACATGCCTAATCCCGAAGACGAGGCTGCTGCACGCGCTGTTGCCGACCTGGTGCCGACGTCCGTGCGTCAGCCCTACGACGTGCGCGACGTGGTGCGTTCCCTCGTGGACCACGGCGAGTACGTGGAGATTCAGGACCTGTTTGCTCCCAACGTGACGATCGGTTTTGCGTGCGTCGATGGCCAGTCGGTGGGCATCGTGGCGAACCAGCCGATGAACGATGCGGGCACGCTCGACGTGGATGCCTCGGAGAAAGCTGCACGTTTTGTGCGTTTCTGCGATGCGTTTGGCCTGCCGATTGTCACCTTCGTGGATGTTCCCGGCTACCGTCCGGGCACCGAGCAGGAGCAGGCGGGCATTATCCGCCGCGGCGCGAAGGTGATTGTTGCCTACGCGAACGCGACCGTGCCGATGGTGACCGTCATCTTGCGTAAGGCCTACGGCGGCGCCTATATCGTCATGGGCTCGAAGTCGATCGGCGCGGACCTCGCGTTCGCGTGGCCCGACGCGCAGATTGCCGTCATGGGCGCCGAGGGCGCTGCCTCGATCATGTACCGCCGCGAGCTTGCTGCCGCCCGCGAGAACGGAACCTTCGAGGAGACGAAGGCCGAGCTTGTGGCCCGCTACGAGGAGGAGACCGTCAATCCCGAGGTGTCGGTGTCCTCGGGTCAGCTCGACGGAATCATCGCTCCCGCCGATACCCGCCAGACCATCATCGATTCGCTGCACCTGCTGGCCACGAAGGACCAGCGTGCACCCCACGTCAAGCGTCACGACAACGGTCCCCTGTGACCGGCGTCGTTTGAGAAGAATTGTCCCCGAAGGAAAGTAAGAACATGTCGTTTGTGTCCTCTCTGAATGAGACCCCCTACGCGCTGACTTTTGCCGGTCAGGCCACCCCGTGGCGCGCTGCCCTCGACGAGATCGCTCATGATCCCGAGATTGCGGCGATCGTCGCCGGGGTCATCAAGTCCTCGGACCAGGTGCTCTCCCCCGTGCGCCGTTCGCTGGCCACCCAGTCGGTTGCTTCCCTGCCTTTCGCTATTCCGGCAGAGGCCGGCGACGCGGCCGTGACTCGCGAGGTGGGCGGCCCTGACGAGGCGGCTCTGTCAGTTCCGGGTATCGTTGCCGCCCAGCTGGGTGCGCTCATCGACCTCACGCGCGCTGGACTGAACATCGTGGGTAACCAGCCCACCGCGTTTGAGGGACACTCTCAGGGTGTGCTCGGCGTTGAGATCGCCCGTGCGTGGATCGCCGGGGACGAGGCCCGCGCCGCTTCCGTGTTCGCCCTCGCCCGTCTGATCGGCGCGGCCGCCGCTCGTATCACCCGGCGCGCTCGCGCCCCGCACGCCGGGGACGCGACCTACATGGTGTCCGTGCGCGGCGTGTCCGACGCACTCCTGGAGAGCATCGTTTCCTCTCTGCCGTCGACCTCGCACCCTCTGTCGATCGCTCTGCGTAACGACACCGACACCCACGTGGTCTCGGGTGCCCCCAACGACCTGGCGTCTCTGGTTGCGGCCATCGAGCGAGCCGCCGCCAAGGACAAGGCAGCTCACGACGCTCACGAGCGCGGCGGACGCCCACTGAGCCCCGTGTGCGAGTACCTGCCGGTCTACGTGCCCTTCCACTCCCCCATGCTCGCCGACGCCCTCGCCCTCGTGGATGAGTGGGCCGCCCAGTGCGGTATCGACGCCGAGATGGCCCACTCCCTGGCCTCCGCCGTCCTCACGACGCCCGTGGATTGGCCGGCGCAGATCCACGCGGCCACCGAGTCCGGCGCGCGCTGGATCATCGACATGGGTCCGGGCGCCACGACGGTGCGCATGACCCGCGCCCTCGTCGAGGGTACCGGCGTTGGCGTCGTCGCCGCTGGTACCGCCGCGGACCGTGACAAGGCTGCTACCCCCGGCTGGGCCCCCGAGCCCGGCACCGACTGGTCGCACCTGCGCCCCGGCCTCGTGACCCTTCCCAACGGCAAGACCGTCGTCGACACCGCCTTCTCGCGTCTGACCGGCCGCTCCCCCGTCCTGCTGGCCGGCATGACCCCCACGACCGTGGACCCCGAGATCGTCGCGGCTGCCGCGAACGCCGGTTTCTGGGCCGAGATGGCCGGTGGCGGCCAGGTCACCGAAGAGGTCTACAACGAGAACCTGGCGGGTCTGCGCGCCCAGCTGCGCCCCGGCCACACGGCCGAGTTCAACTCCATGTTCCTGGACCGCTACCTGTGGAACCTCCAGTTCGGCCAGGCTCGCATTGTGTCGCGTTCGCGCGCGTCCGGCGCCCCCATCGACGGCGTCGTCGTCTCCGCGGGTATCCCCGAGCAGGACGAAGCCCTCGCCCTCATCGAGCAGCTGCGCGCCGACGGCTTCCCATACGTGGCCTTCAAGCCCGGCACGGTTGACCAGATCCGTAAGGTCATCGCCATCGCCCGCGAAGCCGACCCGATCAAGGTCATCGTCCAGGTCGAGGACGGCCACTCCGGCGGCCACCACTCCTGGGAGGATCTGTCCGACCTGCTGCTGGCCACCTACGCTCAGCTGCGTGCCCAGTCCAACATCGTCCTGACCGTGGGCGGCGGCATCGGCACCCCCGAGCGCGCCGCTGACTTCCTCACCGGCGAGTGGTCGGCCCGCTACGGTCGCCCGCCCATGCCTGTCGACGGCGTCCTCGTAGGCACCGCCGCGATGACCACGAAGGAAGCGCACACCACCAAGGCCGTCAAGGAACTCCTCGTCGCCACGCCCGGTGTGCCCGACAACGACGACCTGGGCGGCTGGGTCGGCGAGGGCGAGACCCGCGGCGGTATGACCTCCGGCCTGTCCCACCTGCGTGCCGACATGCACGAGGTCTCCAACGCGGCGGCCGCTGCCGCTCGCATCATCGCCGAGATCGGCTCCGACGGTGCCCAAGTGCGCGCCCGCAAGGACGAAATCGTCGAGATCCTCTCCCACACGGCCAAGCCCTACTTCGGCGACCTCGAAGAGATGACCTACGAGGCCTGGGTGCGTCGCTTCGCCGACCTGTCCTACCCGTGGGTCGATCCCACGTGGCAGATCCGCTACCACGACCTGCTCCAGCGCGTCGAGGCGCGTCTGGCCCCCGTGGATCACGGCGAGGTCGAGACCCTGTTCCCGACCGTCGAGGACGTCGCTGACGCCCACGCCGCTGCCGACCGCCTGATGGCAGCCTACCCGAACGCCGCAACCACGCACGTCACCCCGATCGACGCCGCCTGGTTCCCTGCCCTGTGCCGCTCCTACCCCAAGCCGATGCCCTTCGTCCCGATCCTGGACGACGATCTCATCCGCTGGTGGGGCCAGGACTGCCTGTGGCAGGCTCAGGACGAGCGCTACACCGCCGACCAGGTCCGTATCATCCCCGGCCCCGTCTCCGTGGCCGGCATCGATCGAGTCGACGAGCCCGTCGCCTCCCTCCTGGGCCGCTTCGAGGCCGCCGCAGCCGAGCGTCTGGCTGCCTCGGGCACGGTCGCGACCCCCGTCGCCTCGCGTCTGGGTAACGGCAAGCCCGCCGCCACCCGCGAGGAATGGCTGCGCAAGGTCCCCTTCATCTCGTGGACCGGTCACCTCATGACCAACCCGGCCTCCATCCTCGACGAGGAGCGCGTCTCCCTGAACCCGACCGACACCGGCGTGGACATGGTGATCCACCTGGATACGGCGTGGGATAACGACCCGCGCGGCGCCGAGAAGCACGCGGTGCGCGAGCTGGTCTTCCCGCTGGTCCTGTCCGGCGAAGATGGCGCGGTCCCCGTCATCGACGAGGCCAAGCTGCCCCAGCACATGTACGCGATGCTCGCAGCCACCGCCGGCGTGACCTCCGTGTCCGTCGCCGGCGACACCGTGGACGCACTGCCGGTGATGGTCCCCTCAGAGAAGTCCGTCTTTGGTGAGGCCCACTACTCCTTCACGCTGGCCCCCACCCTGGGCTTCGACCACGCCGAGGCCACGGGCGCTGCTCTGCCCGCCGACTACGAGCTGGCTGCCTGGGCTCCCGACGCCCTGCTCGGCCCCGCCTGGCCCGCGATCTACGCAGCCCTGGGTTCGGCCATCCACAACGACTACCCGGTCATTGAGGGCCTGCTCAACGCCGTCCACCTCGATCACTCGATCACGCTGGAGTACACGCCCGAGCAGATGCTTGAGCGCGGTATCACGACGATCGACGTGACCAGCCACGTGGCCGCCGTCGACGAGTCCTCCTCCGGCCGCATCGTGACGGTCGCCCTCGAGCTGACCTCAAACGGCGAGTACGTGGGCTCCACCCAGGAGCGCTTCGCGATCCGCGGCCGCGCCACCGGCAACCGCGCCCCCTCCGAGGCCGCGCCCTTCGGCGGTGCAAACGTCGAGGTCGTGGACACTCCGCGCTCGGTGCTGCGCCGTGTGAGCGTCAAGGCTCCCGACGACATGACGCCGTTTGCGATCGTGTCGGGCGACTACAACCCGATCCACACGTCCTACGCGGCCGCCAAGGTCGCCGGCATGGACGCACCTCTCGTGCACGGCATGTGGCTGTCGGCCACCGCTCAGCACGCGGCCGAGGCCGTCGTCGGCGATCAGGGCGGCGCTCAGATCGCCGGCTGGACGTACTACATGTACGGCACCGTCGACCTGAACGACGAGGTTGAGATCACCGTCGAGCGCGTGGGTCGCGTCGTCGGTGGCGGCCTGTCCCTCGAGGTCACCTGCCGCATCAACAAGCAGGTCGTCTCGCGTGCGTCGGCCTACACCTTCGCCCCGAAGGTCGCCTACGTCTACCCCGGCCAGGGCATCCAGAGCGCCGGCATGGGCCTGGACGAGCGCACCAAGTCCAAGGCCGTGGACGAGGTCTGGCGCCGTGCCGACGCGCACACCCGCTCCGCGATGGGCTTCTCCATCCTGGCGATCGTGCGCGACAACCCGACCGAGATCGTGGCGCGCGGCGTGACTTACCGTCACCCCGAGGGCGTCCTGAACCTCACGCAGTTCACGCAGGTTGCTCTCGCAACGCTCGCGATCGGCCAGACGGCCCGCATGCGCGAAGAGGGCGTCCTGGTTCCGGGTGCTGCGTTCGCCGGTCACTCGCTGGGCGAGTATGACGCGCTGGCCGCATACGCCGAGGTCTTCCCGCTCGAAATCGTCCTCGATCTGGTCTTCCAGCGCGGTTCCACGATGCACTCGCTCGTGCCCCGCGACGAGAAGGGCCGTTCGAACTACCGCATGGGTGCGCTGCGCCCGAACCAGTTCGGCATCGACGACGCTCACGTCGTGGAGTACGTCGCCTCGATCGCGCAGGCATCGGGTGAGTTCCTCCAGATCGTCAACTTCAACCTGGCTGGCCAGCAGTACGCGGTCGCCGGTACGGTTGCAGGCCTGAAGGCCCTTGAGGAGGACGCCACCAAGCGCGCCGCCGAGCACGGTGGCAAGCGTCCCTTCATGTACGTTCCCGGCATCGACGTGCCCTTCCACTCCACTGTCCTGCGCAGCGGCGTGGCGGACTTCCGCACGAAGCTCGACGAGCGTATCCCCGCCGAGATCGATCCCGCGAAGCTCGTGGGCCGCTACATCCCCAACCTGGTGGCGCGTCCCTTCGAGCTGACCCGCGAGTTCGCTCAGTCCATCCTCGACGTGGTTCCCTCCGAGACGGTGCGTGAGCTCCTCGAGACGGAAGGCGCGTGGGACGCCGCACTGGCCAACCCGGGTGTCCTGACCCGCACGTTGCTCATCGAGCTGCTGTGCTGGCAGTTCGCTTCCCCGGTGCGTTGGATCGAGACGCAGCGCGTGCTGCTCTCGACCGAAGAGGCTGCCCCCGGCGTTGCCGGCCTGGGAGTCGATCAGGTCATCGAGGTTGGCCTCGGTGCCGCCCCGACCCTGGCCAACCTGGCTTCCCGCACCCTGCTCGCCCCCGAGTTCGCGCTCTCTCGCGTCGACGTGTTCAACGTCCAGCGCGACGAGCCCCGCGTCTACGCGACCGACGTCGCCGTGATCGAGGACGACGAGGACGAGGAGATCACCCCGGCGGCCCCCGCCGCCGAGGCCGCTCCCGCGCCCGCCCCGGCAGCCCCCGCCGCCGAGGCCGCTCCGGCCCCCGCCCCCCGCTGCCCCGACCGGCGGCCCTCGGGCGCAGACGTTGCGGACCTGCCTTTCACGGCGTCCTCCGCCATCGTCGCCCTGCTGGCCCTGTCCGCGAAGATCCGCATCGACGAGGTCGGCGCCACCGACACGACCGAATCGCTGACCAACGGCGTGTCCTCGCGCCGCAACCAGCTGCTCATGGACATGTCCTCCGAGCTGGGCCTGAACTCGATCGACGGCGCCGGCGAGGCCGACGTGGCCACGCTGTCTGCGACGGTCGACAAGGCTGCCAAGGGCTACAAGCCCTTCGGTCCGGTCCTGGCCGAGGCCGTCAAGGAGCGTACCCGCAAGCTGTTCGGCGCCGCCGGCGTCAAGGCCGGCCACATCGCCGACCGCGTGACCGGCACGTGGCAGCTCGGAGCCGGCTGGGCCCAGCACGTCACCGCCGAGATCGTCCTGGGCACCCGCGAGGGCGCCTCGACCCGCGACGGTGACCTGGCGACCCTTCCCCTGGATGCCCCGACGAACGCCGCCGGCGTCGATGCCCTCATCGATGCTGCCGTGGCCGCCGTCGCGGCTCGCGAAGGCATCGCGGTGTCCCTGCCGAGCGCCGGTGGTGCTGGCGGTGGCGGCGTTGTCGACTCCGCCGCGCTGGACGCCTACGCCGCGTCCGTGACGGGTGAGGACGGCGTCCTAGCGAAGGCCGCTCGCACGATCCTGTCCGAGCTGGGCCTGAACGCCCCCGCTCCCACCGGCGAAGACTCCAACGACGACGCGCACGTCATCGACGCGGTCGCCGCCGAGTTGGGTTCGGGCTGGGTCGACCTGGTCGAGCCTCGCTTCGACGCCGCACGCGCCGTCCTGCTGGATGACCGCTGGGCCTCCGCCCGTGAGGACGTCGCCCGCTACGTCGCCGAAGGCACGCTCGCAGAGGGCGCGTCCTTCGTGGGCACCGGCCGCGCAGTGGCCGACCAGGCATCGTACTGGGCAGAGCGCCTGCACGCTGAGGGCGATCACGACCGCGCCACTCGCCTCGAGCAGATCGCATCCGACGCTCTGTCTTCTTCTGAGGACCTGCCCTACGCGAACGACGTCGCCGTGGTCACTGGCATGACCCCCGCATCCATCGGTGGCGCGGTCGTGGGTGGCCTGCTCGCCGGTGGCGCAACGGTCATCGCGACCTCCTCGTCGATCTCCGCCTCGCGCCTGGCTTTCGCCAAGGAGCTGTACCGCACGCACGCCGCGGGCGGCGCGAAGCTGTGGCTGGTTCCCGCGAACCTGGCCTCCTACCGCGACGTGGACGCGCTCGTGGAGTGGATCGGCACCGAGCAGACCAAGTCCGTGGGTGCCGACGTGAAGGTGACCAAGGAAGCCCTGGTGCCGACGCTGTTCTACCCGTTTGCCGCTCCTCGCGTTTCCGGCACGCTGGCCGACGCCGGCCCGGCCTCTGAGAACCAGATGCGCCTGCTGCTGTGGAGCGTCGAGCGTTCCATCGCCGGCCTGTGCGCGATCGGTTCCGACACGCACGCCGACCACCGCCTGCACGTCGTGCTGCCCGGTTCCCCGAACCGCGGCATCTTCGGCGGCGACGGCGCGTACGCTGAGGCGAAGGCCTCCTTCGACGCCATCGCAACCCGTTGGGCGTCCGAGCCGATCTGGGGCTCGCGCGTCTCGATCGCTCACCCGCGTATCGGCTGGGTGCGTGGCACCGGCCTCATGGGTGGCAACGACCCGATGGTCGCCGCCGTCGAGTCCGCGGGTGTTCGCACCTGGTCGACCGAGGAAATGGCCGAGCAACTGCTCAACCTGTCGAGCGCCGAGGTTCGCGCGCAGGCTGCCACCGCCCCGGTGGACGCCGACCTGACCGGCGGCCTGGACTCCTCCATCGACCTGCGCGCCCTGCGCGCTCAGGCCGAGGCCGCCACTCCCGAGGCATCCGTCGCCGAGCCGGTCGCGACCGTCTCCGCACTGCCCTCGCCCTCGCAGGTCACCGTGCCGCACGTCGAGCCCTCGCAGTGGGGCAACACCACCGCGTCGCTGGCCGACACGGTCGTCATCGTCGGTCACGGCGAGGTCGGCCCGTGGGGCAGCGCTCGTACCCGCGTGCAGGCCGAGCTCGGTATCCACACCGACGGCTCCGTCGAGCTCACCCCCGCGGGCGTGCTCGAGCTGGCGTGGATGACCGGCCTGCTGACCTGGTCGGACACCCCGGTGGGCGGCTGGTACGACAAGGACGACCAGCTGGTGCCCGAGTCGGAGATCTTCGAACGCTACCGCGACGAGGTCGTGGCCCGCTCCGGCGTGCGTTTCTTCCACGACGATGGCCCGCTGCACGACGGCTACACGCCCGAGTCCGCGATGGTCTTCCTGGACCGCGACATCACGTTCACGGTCGAGGATGAGGCCGAGGCTCGCTCCTACGCCGAGGCCGACCCGCAGTTCACTGTCATTGAGCAGACCGCGTTCGGCGAGTGGCAGGTGACCCGCAAGTCCGGCGCCCAGGTGCGCGTGCCGCGTCGCGCGACGCTGAACCGCCGCATCGGCGGCCTGTTCCCGACGGACTTCGATCCGGCACGCTGGGGCATCCCGGCCTCGATGCTGGATTCGATCGACCCGATCGCCGTGTGGAACCTGGTCTCCGCCGTGGACGCGTTCGTGTCTGCCGGCTTCAGCCCCGCCGAGCTGCTGCGCGTCGTCCACCCGGCAACCGTGGCCTCCACGCAGGGCACCGGCTTCGGTGGCATGCGCTCGATGCACAAGCTCTTTGTCGACCGCTTCCTGGGCGAGGATTACCCGCAGGACATCCTGCAGGAGACCCTGCCCAACGTCGTGGCTGCACACACCATGCAGTCCTACGTGGGCGGCTACGGCTCGATGATCAACCCGGTCGGCGCTTGCGCGACCGCCGCGGTGTCCATCGAGGAGGGCCTCGACAAGATCAAGGCCGGCAAGGCGGACTTCGTCGTGGCCGGCGCGATCGATGACATCCAGGTCGAGTCGATCGTCGGCTTCGGCGCGATGAACGCGACGGCGAACTCCAACGAGCTGCTCGCTCGCGGTATCTCCTCGCGCTTCGTCTCGCGCGCTAACGACCGCCGCCGCGGCGGCTTCGTCGAGGCGCAGGGTGGCGGCACCGTGCTGCTGACTCGCGCGTCGGTGGCGCTCGATATGAACCTGCCGGTCCTGGCTGTCGTGGCGCACACGCAGACCTTCAGCGACGGCGCGCACACCTCGATTCCGGCACCCGGCCTGGGTGCTCTCGCGGTGGCACGCGGCGGACGCAACTCGGTCATCGCCCGCAACCTCGGCGAGCTCGGCGTGGGCATCGACGACGTGGCCTTCGTGTCCAAGCACGACACATCCACGAACGCCAATGACCCCAACGAGTCGGATCTGCACACCCGCGTCGGCATGGCGCTGGGCCGCACCCCCGGAAACCCGCTGCTCGTCATCTCGCAGAAGACCCTCACGGGTCACGCGAAGGGCGGCGCCTGCGTGTTCCAGGTGGGCGGCATCATCGACGTGTTCCGCACGGGTCTGATCCCCGCCAACGTCGCGCTGGACTGCGTCGACGACGCGATGGAGAAGTACAGCCCGCTCGTGTGGCTGCGTTCCCCGCTCAACCTGTCCTCTCGTGGACCGGTGCGTGCGGCGTTCGCGACCTCGCTCGGCTTCGGTCACGTCTCCGGATTCCTGGCGCTGGTCAACCCGGCCGCCTTCGAGGCCATCGTGGAGCGCGAAGCCGGACGCGAGCGCCTCGAGGCGTGGCGCGCGGCGTCGGATCGTCGCCTGCGCAACGGCCAGCGTCACATCGAGATGGGCATGCTGGGCCACGCCCCGCTGTTCACCTCGGTCGAGGGCCGTCGCCTGCCCGACGACCCGGCTGCTGGCGTTGCCGGTGACGCGCACGAGGTCGAGGCTGCGATCCTGCTGGATCCGAACGCCCGCCTCGGCGAGGACGGCTTCTACCACCTGCCGGAAGGCAAGTGAGCGATGCGCGGACTCGGCGTTGACCTGGTCTCCCTCCCTGAGTTTGCCGCTCAGGTGAGGAAGCCGGGCTCGGCCTTCTTGAACGGCGTTCTCACGCCCAGGGAGGCCCGCCGGGTCCGCGCCCGCGCCGCCGCTACCTCAGGCACGCAGCCCGGTTCCGCCCGCTATGACGAGGCCGTAGCCCGTCACGCGGGCGGCCTGTGGGCCGCGAAGGAAGCTTTTATCAAGGCCTGGTCGTGTGCCCTTTTTGGCTCCCCTCCACTCATCGGAGCCGACGCCGTCGACTGGCGCGAGATTGAGGTGATCCACGACGAGTGGAACCGTCCCGCTCTCGCGCTGCACGGAGACGTCGCGGCTGCCTGCGAGGAGTCGCTCGGAGCACCTTCCACGTGGCGAGCACTCGTCTCCATCAGCCACGACGGGGAGTGCGCCATCGCGCAGGTCGCGATCGTGGACGCATCCGTCTAGGCGGCATCGGGCGGCTCGTCCGCGTCGCCATCAATAGACTCGAACGCATCGTTTTTCGTGGCATCGGCGTGTCCGCGTTCCAGCGCTGAATAGTCGAAGCATGACGACGAGTTCCTACCCGGGTCCGAGGGATCTTCCTCGGACCTTTCGTGTTTGTCGAGCGTGGGGAGCGGGGAGAGTTCTCCGCCCACTGCGCCAGTCGGAGCGTGGGGCGTCGGCTCACCCTGGGAGGGGGCCGCATCATCCGGCAGGAGGTCCGTTCCATCACTCGGCATGACCGCATGAGCGTGCACATCGGCGCCCAGGTCCCCCTGGTGTTCCCCGCCCTGAGCCATGACCGCCGATCCCGGCCCCTGCCTCGTCGAATAGGGATCCCCCTGCGTCCCACCTGCCGGCTCATCGGTCGAGTGCGAGCCGTTCTTCGTGAACTGGGAGGTTCCGCGGGCCAGGTCGTGGCCTACTGAGGAGGCGCGGTAGACGATTGACGACCTGATCTGCCCATTGCCGTCAATCCAACCGTTTGGGACGGGTCGAGCAACCACGACAACAGGATCGCCCTTGCGGCAGCTGCGGAACACATTGGAGGCCAGCGTGTCCCAGGTTTCCACCGTGTACCAGTAGGCGCCGTCCTCCACATAGGAGGCGTTGCCCGTGCGCACGTCGCTCGTAAAGCGCCATCTCGTAATCGCAAGCCGGAAGGTCGTCACGCAGACGTCGCCTTTGACGTGCTTCATCATCGGTTCTGATCCGATACGGCCCTTGAGGGTCGTCGATATGTCCTGCATCGTTGCATCCTTTGTCCGTTCTGGCCGGCGTTGGCCGGATGCATCCAGGAAAGCCCCACACGCCGCACCACTTCAAGCGCCGCAGTGCACCCTGTGGATGACGCGCGTTCGCCTCGTCCCCCTGTGGATAACGAGCGCCTCGCACGCGTCCCTGTGAACGTGCGCTGTACCTACCCACGCAGCGCTCTCTCAACAGCGAAGCGGCGACACCCCTGTAGGGATGCCGCCGCTTGGCGTCACGAATGAAATCAGGCCTCGGCGGCCTCACCCATAGCGGGAATGCCCAGGGCGACGACCTCACGAGCCACCTCACGCGCGCGTTCGGTGGTCACTGGTTCGGCCGGGAACAGCACGCGGCGGTAGTACTCGAGCTCCTGGATGGATTCCAGGATGTCCGCCAGCGCGCGGTGGCCGCCGTGCTTGTCGGGCGACTCGGCGAAGGCAGCGCGGTACCAGCGCTTGGCCAGTTCCTTGATGGAAGACACGTCCACCAGGCGGTAGTGCAGGTGGTCGATGACGGAGGGCATGTTCGCCTCGAGGAACATCTTGTCGGTGCCCACCGAGTTGCCCGCCAGGAGCGCCTTGCCCTGCTGGGGCACGAAGCGCTTGATGTAGGACAGGACCTGCTCGGTTGCCTCTTCCATGGAGACAGCCGACGTCTGCAGGTCATCGAGCAGGCCGGAGGAAGTGTGCATGTTACGCACGAAGTCGTTCATGTTGTCGAGGGCTTCGGCGGACGGCGTGATCAGCACGTCCATGCCGGGGTCGACAATCGTGAGGTCGCCGTCAGTCACGACCACGGCCACCTCAATGAGGGCGTCGCGTGAGACGTCCAGGCCGGTCATTTCGCAGTCAATCCAGACCAGGGGGTCTTTCAAAGTTTTCACGCCTTCTATGTTAGTGCGCTCTGGGTCATACGGTTGGGTGGGACTTGGGGGCGGTGGCCACTACTACACTAGAAGGGTATTGGAAGGAGTTCCCATGACCGCTAGTTCTCACGTGACCACGCCGAAGGACATCCGTCAGGCAGCCACCGCCCTGGAGGGGGTCGCCGTTCGCACGAACCTGGATCGTTCTGAGCGTCTGTCCACTGAGGCCGGCGTGGATATTCTGCTCAAGCGTGAGGATCAGCAGAAGTGTCGCTCCTTCAAGGTGCGCGGCGCCTACGCGCGCATGTCGCTCCTGTCCCCCGCCGAGCGCGAACGCGGGGTCGTGTGTGCGTCGGCAGGTAACCACGCACAGGGCCTGGCGTACGCGTGTGCCCACCTGGGCGTGCGCGGCACGATTTACCTGCCGTCGAACACGCCTCGCCAGAAGCGTCGCCGTATCGCGACGATTGGTGGGCAGTGGGTCGAGCAGGTCATCGTGGATGGCACGTTCGACCGCGCGAACGCGCTGGCGCAGGAGGCCGCGCGCGCGACGGGCCGCACCTACGTTCACCCCTACGACGATCCCTTCACGATCGCCGGTCAGGGCACGATCGGTGTCGAACTCGAGGAGCAGATGCCCGCGGACACGGCTGCGATCCTGGTCCCCGTGGGCGGCGGTGGCCTCATCGCGGGTATCGCGACGTGGCTGCGCGCGAACCGTCCGGAGGTGAAGATCATCGGTGTGGAGCCCGCAGGTGCGGCGTCGATGCACGCTGCTCTCGAGGCGGGGCAGCCGATGTCCCTGGCGAAGGTCGATCCTTTCGTGGATGGCACGGCGGTGGGCCGCGCGGGTTCGCTCCCCTTCCACATTGCCTCGCAGTTCGTTGATTCCGTGCTGGTCGTCCCCGAGGGCGCGGTGTGCACGGAGATGCTGGAGCTCTACCAGTCCGACGGCGTCATTGCCGAGCCTGCTGGCGCGCTCGCGTCCACGGCCGCGCACGTGTATTTGACCGATCCGGCTGATCGCAAGGCACTGCTGGGTCGCTCGGACGGCGCGATCGTGTGCGTCGTGTCGGGTGGTAACAACGACCTGACGCGCTACGCCGAGGTCATGGAGCGTTCGCTGCGCCATGAGGGCCTGCGTCATTACTTCCTCGTGACCTTCCCGCAGCAGCCGGGCATGCTGCGCGTCTTCCTGTCGGATGTGCTGGGTCCTGCGGACGATATCGTGCACTTCGAGTACACGAAGAAGAACAACCGCGAGCTTGGACCCGCTCTGGTGGGCATCGATTTGTCGAACCCGGATGACATCGACGGGCTTCGACACCGCATGGAGGCCTCGCCCCTGCACGTGGAGGAGCTTCCGCTGGATTCGGAGATCACGCGACTCGTGATCTAAGGGAGTCGGTACATACGCCTGAGAGGGGGCGCGGTTTCGGGAACGAGGCCGTGGCCCCTCTCCCCTTTTATCCGGCCCGTGCGGGTGGCTGGGCTGGGAGCCGCCTTGGGTGGCCGCTGGGCCGATGCGCGCGGTGGCGCGGCAGGGGGCGCCGGCGGGGTCCGCCGCGAGGGGTGTCAGGCGGCGAGGGTGACGGGGCGGGTGACGCGAACGCGCACGGAGGGGGTGGAGTTGAAGCGGTAGCCTTCGCCGCGGACCGTGGAGATGAGGTCGGGCAGGATGGAGAGCTTCTTGCGCAGGCGGCGGATGTGAGCGTCGACGGTGCGGGAGTCGGAGCCGAGTTCAGAGTCGGCCCACACGGAGGCGAAGAGTTCGTCGCGGGTGACGGAGCGGTCGGCGTTGGCGGCGAGGTGGGCCAGGAGATCGTGTTCCTTGGCAGACAGGCCGGCGTCGCGTCCGTCGAGAGTGACCTGGCCGCGGTCGATGTCAATGTCGATGCGGGAGGAGCTCAGTCGCAGGCCGGCCAGAACGTCGAGGAATTCCTCGTAGGAGGTGGGGGTGTCGTTGGCGGCGCGGACGGAGGCGGCAGGGGTGTTGACGAGGGTCATGGGTGTATCCGATTCTTCGGGGCCGCACTCCCACTATCGGCGTGGGTATATCACTGCGGCGGTGATTGACAGGGGTATCTGGGGCGTCAATCACATACACATTCGCGACATCATGCCACCGCAGGGGCAGCACATGGGGTTCGCGAAGGTCGTCATGGCATTAAGTCTGTCGGACGCTTTCCGTCCGAGCAACACGGCGTCCGCACAATGAGACTGTGTAACAGGGTGTGATCGCGGGGCGGGCAGCCTTTATTCGCAGCCGACCACCCTGACGACAGCCATTAATCGTTGCAATAACGCCGATAACACGACAGTTCGGACAGTGTGAACCCGCTGCCCAATCCGCCGTCACATTCTGTCGCTGTTACATTCGTGGGCACAGGTGCCCGCTCTCTCCCGCGCATTCGCGCGCCCGCACAGACACAAACGGTGAGGGGCGGGACCCATCGGGCCCGCCCCTCACCTATCGCCTAGAAGAACGCTCAGCTCTCCAGGCCGCGCTGGGCACGCACTTGTCGAGTAGCAGAGACAAGGTTGTCCAGCGACGCCTTCGTTTCCTCGTAGCCGCGGGTCTTGAGGCCGCAGTCGGGGTTGACCCACAGGCGCGAGACCGGTACAGCATCGGCGGCCAGGCCGATGAGCTCGGCGAGCTCCTCGGTGCCGGGGACTCGGGGTGCGTGGATGTCCCACACGCCGGGGCCGATGCCGTGGTCGAAGCCGGCCTCGGCGAGCTCGGGGACGACCTCCATCTTGGAGCGCGCCGCCTCGATGGACGTCACGTCAGCGTCCAGGCCCTTGATGGCGTCGATGATCTGGCCGAATTCGGAGTAGCACAGGTGCGTGTGGATCTGGGTGTCTGGGCGCACCGAGGAGGTGGCCAGGCGGAAGGATCCCACGGACCAGTTCAGGTAGTCGGCGTGGCGGTCGACGTCCAGGGGCAGCAGCTCACGCAGGGCGGGCTCGTCGACCTGGATCGCGGCGATGCCGGCGGCCTCGAGGTCGGACACCTCGTCGCGCAGGGCCAGGCCGATCTGGTCGGCGATTTCACCGAGCGGCAGGTCGTTGCGCGGGAAGGACCACGCGATGATCGTGACGGGGCCGGTGAGCATGCCCTTGACGGGCTTGTCGGTGAGCGACTGGGCGTAGCTGGTCCAGCCGACGGTCATGGGCGCGGGGCGCGAGACGTCGCCCCACAGGATGGAGGGACGCGTGCAGCGCGAGCCGTAGGACTGCACCCAGCCGTTGCGCGTGGCCGCGAAGCCATCGAGCAGCTCGGCGAAGTACTGGACCATGTCGTTACGCTCAGCCTCGCCGTGGACGAGCATGTCGAGTCCCAGCTCCTCCTGGAGGGTGATGACCGAGGCGATCTCCTCGCGCATGCGTGCCTCGTAGTCCGCGTCGGAGAGTTCGCCGCGCGCGTTGGCGGCGCGAGCCTTGCGGATCTCGGTGGTCTGCGGGAACGAGCCGATCGTCGTGGTGGGCAGCGGGGGCAGGTGCAGGCGCTCGGTCTGAGCGGCCTCGCGCTCGAGGTAGGGCTCGCGGGCGCGGTCGGCGTCGGTCAGGGCGGCTGTGCGGCTGCGGACCTCGGGGCGCACGACGCCGGGGGCGGCGGCGCGCTGTTCGAGGACGCGGGTGGCCTCGGCAACCTCGGCGTCGATGGCTTCCCAGCCCTCATCCAGGCCGCGGGCGAGGGTGACGACTTCGAGAACCTTCTGGTCGGCGAAGGCGAGCCATGCGTGCAGGTTCTCGTTGAGGGTCGCATCGTCCCAGGTTTCCAGCGCGGTGTCGTGGGGCACGTGCTGGAGGGAGTTGGAGGTGGCGACGGTGACGCGGGCTGCGCCCAGGGCCTGAGCGGCCTTCAGTGTGTCGCGCAGCTGGGCCAGGTCGGCGCGCCAGATGTAGCGGCCGTCGACCGCACCGACGACGAGGGTGACGCCGGCCAGGTCGGCGCCCTGCGGCAGCGAGCCGCGCAGCGTGTCGACGTGGAGGGCCTCGACGCCAGTCTTGGCCAGGGCGCCCACCGCGTGGGAGGCATCGCCGTAGGGGGTAGTGAGCAGGATCTGGGGACGCTCGGTGGCGGCGGCCAGACGCTCGTAGACGCGGGCGGCCAGATCGCCCAGCTCGACGCGGGTGCGCGAGAGGTTGTCGGAGGTGAGGGCCGGCTCATCGAGCTGGACCCACGGGGCACCCGCGGCGTGCAGGGAGGCCAGCGCCTCCTCGTACGCGGCCACGGCCTCGTCGATGCGGGTGAGCGGGTCGAAGTCCGGGGTGGACGGGTCGGCCTTGGCCAGGGCCAGGTAGGTGACGGGGCCGACCAGGACGGGACGGGTCACGTAGCCCCACTCGCGGGCGTCTGTGAAGCGGCGGGTGATCGTATCGTCGGCGAAGCGCAGGGGCGTGTCGGGGCCGATCTCGGGGACAAGGTAGTGGTAGTTCGTGTCGAACCACTTCGTCATCTCTTCGGGGCCGACCTTGTCATCACCGCGGGCGAGCGCGAAGTAGAGGTCGAGGCCCTCGCGGCCGGCGAAGCGCGGCGGGATGGCACCCAGGAGGATCGTGGCGTCCAGGACGTGGTCGTACAGGGAGGGAGCGTCGGCCAGGGACGCGTCGGAGGGGTTCAGACCAAGCTCGACGAGGCGCGCAAGGTTCTCCTTGCGCAGATCGTTGGCAGCCTGGATCAGCTCGGCCTCGGTGATGCGGCCGGCCCAGCGGGCCTCGAGGGCGCGCTTGAGCTCACGATTACGTCCAATACGGGGATAGGCCAGGATCGTGGCGGTGGGGAACTGCGGGGTCGCAGCGGACATGGTTTTCTCCTTGGGTGTGCTACTCGTTCGGCGTGCGCGGGAAACCCGCACCCTGCCGCAGGGTGGATGGTGGTGCGCTCAGGCGCGGGTATCGGGGGCCGAGGCCTGGGACCGCAGCGGGTCAGGCTTGACTCCCATGAGGGCCAGGATGTCCAAGACGGGCTTGGAGCGGTTGAAGGTGTAGAGGTGGACGCCGGGAGCGCCCGCCTCCAGGACGGAGTGGATGAGCCGCGAGCCGAAGACGGCGCCGAACTCGTCGCGCGCCTCCTGGTGGGGGTAGTCGGCGAGCGTGGTCAGCAGGTATTCGGGGACCTCGATGCCGGTGAGGTCCTGGACGCGGCGCAGGCGGGCCGGGTCGGTGGCCGGCAGCAGGCCGGGCACGATCGGGATGGTGACGCCGGCGCGGCGGGCGCGCTCAACGAAGGAGGCGTAGACGTCGGCGTCCCAGAAAAGCTGCGTGATAGCGAAGGAGGCACCCGCGGCCTGCTTGACGAGGAGGCGCTCGACTTCCTGCGCGGGAGTGGTCCCGGCGGCGGGATTGCCCGCGGGGAAGGCGGCGACGGCGATCGTCAGGGGCTTGAAGGCGGAGCGCAGGGCCTCGCCCGGGTGGGCGTCGCAGCGGCGCTTTTCGACTGTGCGGATCAGGTGGATGAGCTCGGTGGCACTGGCGACACCGCCCGGGCCGGGCTCCCAGTCTTCCTGTCCCACCGGCGGGTCTCCGCGCAACGCCAGGAAGGTGCGCACGCCCGAGTCCAGGTAGTCGTAGACGGTGGAGACAACTTCTTCGGTCGAGTTACCCACGCAGGTCAGGTGCGCGATCGGCTGGATCGGGGTGTCACGCACGAGGCGGCGGACCGTCGAGCGGGCGTTAGAGCGGTCCTTACCGCCCGCGCCGTAGGTGACGGACATGAAATCGGGGCGCACACGCAGCAGCTGATCAACCGTGTTCCAGAAGGGTTCTTCCAGGGAGGGCTTGCGCGGGGGCATAACCTCGAAGGACAGGAGCGTGGGCTCGTGGTCGTGGGTGCAGGGACAGGCGTAGGCGTCGTCTGAGAAGGGCACAGTGTAACTCTCGGATGGCGGCTGGCTTCCACGTGGGTGCGCGTTGGCGCGGTGCGGTGGTGGAGCGCGAGCCTAAGGAATAGCGGACGTCGGCGTCAGCTGCACATTCGGGCACGAATAGACCCGCACATGCGACGGGTGATGTTCGTTCGTGCGTTCATGCTCCCAGTATGTCCGCCTTCGTGCAGGTGGCGCAGGAGGGGTCCACGTAACGGGAGTTTGTGACAGCGCCCGTCTCAGGAACGAGCCAGAAATGACTGTGCACAGTGGGACGATGGGGATGCCTCCACGGCACCGCCCCGGGACACCTGCATTCCTGCCGGGGAGCGGTTCCGTCGAGAGGAGGTGACTGGGCAATGGCGAAAGACCATCGTCCGCCTCGACGGCGGCGAGGCCTTGACAGGAAGTAGAAAGCCCAGATCGCTGTAGCGGTGATTACGACACTGCCGCAGCTGATCTGGGCGATTGCATTCCTGCTGAGCACCCTGATGGGTAGCTAAGACTATCCCGGAAGCCGGGGAGTCGAACAGCGGCAACTGTTCGGCTCCCCCCATTATGCCACGCTTCCTCTTTTCGGGCGGCCACATTACGATCAACAACGTTGCTTCGTGGCGAGCACCCGCATCACAAACTGGCGCCTCCGACAGGACTCGAACCTGCAACCTCGGGATTAGAAGGCCCTTGCTCTATCCATTGAGCTACGGAGGCGTGGCGCGGTGCGCCGCCTGTAAGACTAGCGGAGGTTAGCGCGCCTTTCCACCAGCGCGCCCCAGCAGGAAGGCGAGCAGCGGGAACAGCAGCACGGACATCGCGCCAGCGACGACAAGCAGGGAGGCGAGCCACGAGGGCAAGACACCCGTCTCGACACCCAGCTCGGTGACGGCGACGATGATCGGCAGGCCGGTCGCACCGTACAGGCCGATGCGCGTCGCGTCCATCCAGCCGACACGCTCAATCGATCCGTGGAAGCGTTCCAAAAGGACGATGGGCACGCCGCGCACCACAAGGATTGCGCCGACGAAGGCGACGAGCAGGAAGGGGTAGCCCACGACGGCGCTCAGCGAGATGTTCATGCCCGAGGTGACGAAGAACAGCGGGATGAGGAAGGAGAAGCCGAGTGTGCGCAGCTCGCCTTCGACCATCGTGAAGTTGCCGGGCGCCAGCGCGCGCACGATGATGCCGGCCGCAAACGCGCCGAGCACCATGTCCAATTCCATGACCGCGGACAGCGCCATGAGGCCGGTGAGAACCAGCATGACGACGCGCATGAGCGTCTTTTGCGAGGTCTGCGCCCCGTGGAGGATCGTCCGCCCGAACGCGGGATGCTTCAGGATGAAGCGCGTCGGGATGGCAACCGCGATGACCGTTGCCAACGCGAAGAGCAACAGAACGATCGCCGCGGCCCACGGGCTACGCGCGGACAGCAGCAGCGACATGGCGATGATGGGTGCGAGCTCGCCGACGGCACCGTGGACGAGGACGGCCTTGCCGATCGTCGTCCCCATGACGCCGGCCTCCATGAGGATGGGCAGCAGGGTGCCCATCGCCGTCGAGGTCAGCGCGATCGCCAGCGCGATGTACGTAGCGGTGGCGACGCCCGTCGTACCCGACGCGGCAACCGCCACCCAGGAGACGGCCAGGCCGATGCCAAAGCATGCCAGCCACGTGAGCAGCGAACGCCTCCCCGCCCGTCCGTGCACCTCTTCCACATCGATCTCGGTGCCCGCGATGAGGAAGAGCATGCCCATGCCAACCTCGCGGAACACGGAAATCGGCTCGGTGAGGGATGCGAGCCCCAGAACGTTCGGCCCGATGATGGCGCCGAAGATCAGCAGCCAGACGACGTCGGGCACGCGCTTGTGTGTGAGCGAGGACAGCAGGGGTGCGATGGCCGCAGCGGCGGCGATCAGGAAGAGGGAGACGATGGCTCCCTCGGTGCCACTCGTGCTCGACGCGGCGACGAGGCCGTGGCCCACTCCCCCGCTCGCGGCGGGCAGAGACATCGGCAGGCTCATGTGCGTTCCTTTTCGGGTACTGGAATCGGGCGCGCGCCGACGACCGTTGGGGTCAAGGGCGCGTATTCAGGAATTGTGGGCATGACAAAGGCCCGGGACGACAAGTCCCGGGCCCGTGCGTGGATGCGAGGTCAGCCCTCGACGTCCAGGAGGCCGTTCTTGTAGGCCTTGGCCAGGCGGCGGGGCACGCGGATCTCACGGCCGGCAACCTTGACGGTGTTCAGCTCGGTAAGATCAGCCTTCCAGGTAGACCGGCGGGTGCGGGTGTTCGCACGGGACATCTTGCGCTTGGGAACTGCCATGTCTTACCGCTCCTCTTCTTTCTCGACGACTATTCTGATCGGTGCGCCACGCGGGCGCACGGCGACAACCCGACAAGACTACCACGGACCAGACTCTGAAGCACATCGCGAGAGCCTGCGCGCCTGCGATCCTGGTTACAGACTGAGGGCGGGTTCTCTCCCTTAGACTGAGCGCATGTCCGCTCTTCGTACGCTCGCCTCCGGCACGCTCCTCACCCACGAGATTGAGATCAAGCGTTCCCGATTCATTACGACGCTAGCTAGGACGGACACCCCCGAGGAGGCACGCGAGCTCATCGATGCGGTTAAAGCCGAGCACCCGCAGGCCCGCCATAACTGCTCCGCATACCTGATCGACCCGCCGGATGCCGCACCGCTGCAACATTCCTCGGACGACGGCGAACCCTCGGGCACGGCCGGGACCCCGATGCTGGAGGCCCTGCGCGCCTCCGACACGTGGAACGCGACGGCGGTCGTCACCCGCTACTTCGGCGGAATCCTCCTGGGCGGGGGTGGCCTCGTGCGGGCCTACTCCACCTCAGTCTCCGAGTCCGTCGCCCGCGCCCCCATCGCCTACCTCGTCGGGCGCGACGTCCTCGAAACCCAGCTGAACCCAGGGGACGCGGGTCGCATTGAAGCCGAGCTTCGCGCGCGAGGAGCCGCGGTCATCGACACGATCTGGGGCGCGGACGTCACGCTACGCATTGCCATCGATCCGAGCGACCGAGACTCCATTGACGCATGCCTGGCGCAGGCCTCGTCCGGTGTTGCAAAGTTTCGCTACGTGGAAACACGGCGGATTGAACTAGACGAGGCTCCAAGCGCGGGATGACAATTCAGGGGTACACCTGCTTAGGAAGGACCCCTCATGGCTCGCATCGCCTCCACCGTCGCCGATCTGATCGGCGGCACCCCCCTCGTCCGTATTAACCACGTTGCCGGCGACGGCGTCGACGTGGTCGCCAAGGTCGAGGCCTTCAACCCCGCCGCCTCCGTGAAGGATCGCATCGCCCGTTCGATCATCGACGCGGCCGAGGCCTCGGGCGCCCTGGCCCCCGGCGGAACGATCGTCGAGGCCACCTCCGGTAACACGGGTATCGCCCTGTCGATGGTGGGCGCGGCTCGCGGCTACAAGGTCGTCATCGTCATGCCCGCCTCGATGTCCGTCGAGCGCCGCGCCATCGTGCGCGCCTTCGGCGCCGAGCTGGTCCTCACCGACCCCAAGGGCGGCGTCTCCGCGGCCGTCGCCGAGGCCGAGCGCATCGCCTCCGAGCGTCCCGGCGCCATCATCGCCTCCCAGTTCACCAACCCCGCCAACCCGGCCGCCCACGTGGCGCACACGGGCGAGGAGATCTGGGCGGACACCGACGGCCAGGTCGACGTGTTCGTCGCCGGCGTGGGCACGGGTGGTACCATCTCGGGCGTCGCGAAGGTCCTCAAGGAGAAGAACCCGAACGTGCGCATCATCGCCATTCAGCCCACCGAGTCTCCCCTGCTGACCGGCGGCACCCCCGGCCCGCACGGCATCCAGGGCCTCATGCCCAACTTCGTGCCCGAGACCTTCGACGCGGGCATCGTGGACGAGGTCATCTCCGTCGAGACCGCTCAGGCACTCGAGTTCGCTCGCCGCGCGGCCGCCGAAGAGGGCCTGCTCGTGGGCATCTCCTCGGGCGCCGCCCTGGCGGGTACGGCCGCCGTCGCCGCTCGCCCCGAGCTGGTCGGCAAGAAGATCGTCACGCTCCTTCCCGACACGGGTGAGCGTTACCTCTCGACCGCGCTGTTCGCGGGCCTCGAAGACTGATCTTTCCCGCTTGACACGCTAAGGTGGCCCCGGATGGAATATCCGGGGCCACCTGTGCGTTTCCGTCTGAGTCAACCATCCAGGAGGAACCGTGAAGCTCACCGTACGCGCCCTGTCGAAGACCCTGTCGCGCGCCCTGCCCACCAAGACGCTCGGACTCTTCCACGAGGACCTCGTGACGGCGCGGCGCCGCGACCCCGCGGCCACCTCCGCCCTGGAGATCGCACTGACGTACCCGGGCGTGCACGCCCTGTGGACCCACCGCGTCTCCCACGCCCTGTGGTCTCACGGTGCCCACACCCCCGCGCGCGTCCTATCCTCCATGGCCCGCGCGGTCACCGGCGTGGACATTCACCCCGAGGCCACGATCGGCCGCCGCGTCTTCATCGACCACGCGACTGGCGTCGTCATCGGCCAGACGGCCGAGGTCGGCAACGACGTCGTCATCTTCCACGGCGTCACCCTCGGCGGCGTCGCCATGATTCCCGGTAAGCGCCACCCCACCGTCGGCGATCACGTCATGATTGGCGCGGGCGCGAAGGTCCTGGGCCCCATCACCGTGGGCGCGGGCGTCAAGATCGGCGCGAACGCCGTCGTCGTCAAGGACGTGCCCTGCGGCAACGTGGCTATCGGCGTACCCGCACGCCTGCTCCCCAAGCCCGAAAAGGACACGCGCGACCGCGACCTCATCGTCGATCCCAACTGCTTCTTCGAGGAGCCGGCCCTCTACATCTGAGGGTATTCACCCTCGTCAGATGCGGTCTGTGAGAATCTGTTCAAGATCCGTGACAAAGTGAGCATCCTCACCTATAGTTGGTTTATGGAAGCTCAAACTCTACATGCCCCCCTGGACGCGTTGTCAGCGGCGAATCGGCCTCAGGGTATTGAGATCGCCACGCTCACAACATTCGACATCCCCGCTCTTGCGGTGCTCACCCTCGAGGCGTACGACGACGACGTCACGCCCGAGGCGCTCTTGGAAACCTCCGAAGAACTACGCCTGACGTTTGAGGGCGCTTTCGGGGCGACCACCGAAGACTCGTTCATTGGCGCGTGGGATGGGGGAACGCTCGTCGGAGCGATCCTCGTCGTTCGCGAATCCCCGTGGGATGACGCGCCGGACGGCCCCTTCGTGGTGGACCTGATCGTCGCCCCCGACTACCGCAGGCGCGGCATCGCGACGGCCCTCGTCTCCGAGGTCGCCGCGCGCTGCTCACAGTGGGGATTCGACTCCCTCGCTCTGCGCCTGGATACGCGCCACGGCGGAGCCCGCGAACTCTACTCGGTCCTTGGATTCGAAGAGATCGCCTAACAAACGGCGAGGAGTGCGAGCCTGGCGGCCCGCACTCCCCTGACGGCCTTTCGCGCGCTCAGCGCTGGCAGGACGGACACCAGAAGAGGCGTCGGTTCTGCATGAGCGCCTCGCGGATCGGCGTCGAGCAGCGCAGGCACGGGCGGTCCGTGCGGTGGTACACGTACCAGCGCGAGGCCTCCTCGTCACCCTCAATCGGCGGGTTGGGGGCCTCCTCCGGGTCCATCGTGTCCAGGCGGCCAGCGGCCAGGCCGCGGTTCATCAGGTCGCAGATGAGGACCCACAGCTCGCGCAAGCGCTTGAGGGAGATGTTGGCACCCTTGCGGTGAGGTGAGATGCCCGCGAGGAACAGGGCGTCAGCGCGGTAGATGTTGCCCACGCCCGCGATGATCGACTGGTCCATGACGATCTCACCGATCGCGCGCTTCTTGGAGTGAGCGACCTGAGCGAAACGCTCCATGGCCTCGACATCGGAACGGGCCCCGGCGTCCAGGGGATCCGGCCCCAGCTTCGACTCCGCCTTGATGCGTTCCTCATCCTTGATGAGGTCGCAGCGGTTGGGACCCACCAGATCAGCGACGGCATGGTCGTTGAACATGCGCAGGCGCACGGCACCGACCGGCTCCGGCGGCTCCCATTCCCCCGCCTTGACCTCGCCAAAGCCCTCGCCCCAGCGGGTCTCGGAGTGGCCGTTCCACTCCCCCTTCGGAACGTTGGGGATGCGGTGAGCGACGCCGTGCCCCTCGTCGACGACGGTCTCGTCGCCGTTGAAGCGCCACCAGCCGTACAGGCCCAGGTGGATATGCACCCACCGGTCCGGCCACGGAGCATCCTCGGGCAGGATCGGCTCCCCACTGCCGGCCGCGGCACCCTCCAGGAGGGCCACCCCGGCCTCGTACGTCTCACCTTCGATGGGCGGGACGAACCCGATAAACATGTGTTTGCCGTGCACGCGCACCCGCTGCATGACCCACCCATCCAGGAGGGCGGCGGAGGACGCGAAGCGCCCCTGCGGGGACGAGGCCGAGACGATACCCCCGACGAAAAGCTCGTCGAGGGTACCGGCTAGGCGACGGACTGCATCGCCTTCAGGCATGCGACCTCACTTCTTAACGACGACGTTGACCAGCTTCGGCGCACGGGCGATCACCTTGAGGGGATCTGCCCCGCCGAGGGCCTTGACGATAGGGGCCTCGGCCAGGGCGGCCGCGATGAGGTCTTCCTCGGAGATGGAGGGAGCGACCTCGATGCGGGCCTTAACCTTGCCGTTGACCTGGATGACGGCCGTGACCGTGTCCTCGACCAGCAGCGAGGAATCCTCGACGACCGGGAAGGGCTCGCGGGCCAGGGAAGCCTCGTGGCCCAGGCGGCTCCACAGCTCCTCGCACAGGTGCGGGGCGACCGGGGCGAGCATGAGGATCAGGGGCTCGATGGCGTCGCGCGGGACAGCGTCCAGGCTGGTCAGGTGGTTGTTGAGGACGATGAGCTTGGAGATCGCGGTGTTGATGCGCAGATTCTCGTACTCTTCGGTGACCTCGGCGATCGTGCGGGCCACGAGGCGACGCGTCTTGTCGTCCGCGGGCTCGTCGGTGACCGTGAGCTGGCCGGTCTCTTCGTCGACGGCGTTGCGCCACAGGCGCTGCAGGAATCGCTGGGAACCGACGACGGCGCGGGTCTCCCACGGGCGCGACAGGTCGAGGGGGCCCATGCTCATCTCGTACACGCGGAAGACGTCGGCACCGTAGGCGTCGTACATCTCGTCGGGCGTGACGATGTTCTTCAGGGACTTGCCCATCTTGCCGTACTCACGGTTGACGGGCTCACCCTTGTAAGTGAAGCCGGTCGTCTCGTCACCCTCAACCTCGTCGGCGGGCACGTACTGGCCGCGTGCGTCGGTGTAGGCGTAGGCCTGGACGTAGCCCTGGTTGAAGAGCGTGTGGTAGGGCTCGGAGTCCGGCACGTGGCCCAGGTCGAAGAGGACCTTCTGCCAGAAGCGGGCGTAGAGCAGGTGCAGGACCGCGTGCTCGACGCCGCCGACGTACATGTCGGTGCCGCCGCTGACCTTGCCCTCGCGCGGACCCATCCAGTAGGCAAGGTTCTCCTCGCCGGCGAAACGCTCGGAGTTCGTCGGATCGGTGTAGCGCATCTCGTACCAGCACGAGCCCGCCCACTGGGGCATCGTGTTGGTCTCGCGGCGGTAGGTCTTGGGGCCATCGCCCAGGTCGAGCGTGACGTTCACCCAGTCCTCGGCGCGACCCAGCGGGGCCTCGGGCGAGGAGTCGGCGTCGTCCGCGTCGAAGGTGCGCGGGCTGTAGTCGCTGACCTCGGGCAGCTCGACGGGGAGCATGTCCTCGGGCAGGGCGTGCGCGACGCCATCCTCATCCCACACGATCGGGAAGGGCTCGCCCCAGTAGCGCTGGCGGCTGAAGAGCCAGTCGCGCAGGCGGTAGGTGACGGTGCCGTGGCCCAGTCCCTTGGCGACCAGCCACTCGATCATGGCGGCCTTGGCCTCGTCCTTGGCCAGGCCGTTCAGGTCGATCTCGTCGTTCGCGGAGTCGACGGCCACGCCGTCACCCGTGTACGCGCCGGCCTCGAGATCGGGGCCGTAGGGGTCGTCGGCCGGCCCGATCGTGCGCACGATGTCGAGGTCGTAGGCGCGGGCGAACGCCCAGTCGCGGTCGTCGTGGGCGGGCACGGCCATGATGGCGCCGGTGCCGTAGCCCCACAGGACGTAGTCGGCGACGAAGATCGGGACGGGGCGGCCGTTGACCGGGTCGATACCGAACAGGCCGGTGAACACACCGGTCTTGGTGCGCGCCTCGTCGGCGCGCTCAGCCTCGGACTTCGCGGCGGCCTGGGCGCGGTAGGCGCTCACGGCCTCCTTGGGGGTGGCGGCGCCACCCGTCCACGCGTCCTTCGTGCCCTCGGGCCAGGAGGCGGGCAGGGTGAGGGCAGCCTCGTCACCGGCGTCGCCGCCGACGGTACCACCGAGGATCGGGTGCTCGGGCGCGACGACCATGAAGGTCGCGCCGAACAGCGTGTCGGGGCGCGTCGTGTAAACGTCCAGGGAGTCGAGGCAAGCGCCGGCCTCGCGCGCGCCGGGCACGTCGAAGCGCACGGTCGCACCCTCGGAGCGGCCGATCCAGTTGCGCTGCATGGTGCGCACCTTTTCGGGCCAGTCGATCGTGTCGAGGTCGTCGGCCAGGCGCTTACCGTAGGCGGTAATGCGCATCATCCACTGGCGCAGGTTGCGCTTAAAAACCGGGTAGTTGCCACGCTCGGAGCGACCGTCCGCGGTGACCTCTTCGTTGGCCAGGACCGTGCCCAGGCCCGGGCACCAGTTGACGGGGGCCTCGGAAACGTAGGCGAGACGGAAGGAGTCGACGACCTTCGCCTGGGCTGCACGGTCCAGGGAGTTGTAATCGGAGCCGTCCTCGGGGCGAATCTCACCGGCCTCAAGCTTGGCGATCAGCTCGGTGATCGGGCGGGCCGCGCCCTGGGAGCCGTCGGGAGCCGTCGCCTCGGGATCGAACCACGAGTTGAAGACCTGCAGGAAGATCCACTGCGTCCAGTGCACGTACTCGATGTCGGTCGTGGCGAAGGAGCGGCGCGAGTCGTGGGACAGGCCCATGCGGCGCAGCTGGCGGCGCATGTTTGCGATGTTCTGGTTCGTGGTGATGGCCGGGTGCTGGCCGGTCTGGACGGCGTACTGCTCGGCGGGCAGGCCGAAGGCGTCGTAGCCCATCGTGTACAGGACGTTGTCGCCCTTCATGCGGCGGTAGCGCGCGAGCGTGTCGGTCGCGATGTAGCCCAGCGGGTGTCCCACGTGCAGGCCCTTACCCGAGGGGTAGGGGAACATGTCGAGGATGAAGAAGGGGTTGTGGGAGGCCAGCGGGCCAGCCAGGTCGCCCGTGGGGTTGTCCGCGTAGAACGTGCCCAGCTCCTCCCAGCGGTCCTGCCACTTCGTCTCGATCTGACCTGCGAGCTCAGCGGTGTAGCGCTGGGCCGGGGCACTCTGCGGATTTTCGCTCATCTGTGCGTTCCTCGCTTAACGATGGGTCGCGTAACAATACTCCCCACCAGGGTAGTTCACGCCCGCCAACCCCGCCGGATGCGCTCACCTACCGAAGCAGGCGCGAATGGGTGACAATAGTCGCATGAGCACCGTCTTTGAAAACATCATCTCCGGCGCCTGGTCCGGTCGCTTCGTGTGGGCCGACGACCTGTGCGTCGCCTTCGCAACGATCGAGCCCACCTCGCCCGGACACGTCCTCGTCGTCCCTCGCACCCCCTACGAGGCGTGGACCGACGCCCCCTCCGACGTGGCAGCGCACCTCATGAAGGTTGCACGCGCGATCGGCCTCGCCCAAAAGTCGGCTTTCGGCGTGGCTCGAGCGGGCCTCGTCATTGCGGGCTTCGAGGTCCCCCACACCCACCTGCACGTGATTCCCCTGCGCGACGAGTCCGACGTGCTGCTCTCGAACGCTGCCCCTGCCAGCGACGAAGACCTCGATAGCGCGATCACGACTCTGCGCGAGGCTCTTCTGGCGGCAGGTCACGCCGCGCACGTTCCGCCGTCAATGACCTCCGCACTGCTCGCCTGAGGCCTGCGCTCCCCCACCTGTGCGCCCACTGACGGGCGCTCCCAGCCCGCTTGCCCACTTCGGTCAGGCGGGCTGGATCGTTTCCGGGCCTCGTCGATGGGAGTCGGGTCGCGTTGGGGCAGCTCAGTCGCGGACGACGATGCCCGAGGCCTGGGCGGGGTCGAGGAGGAGCATCTGCCCATCGTCGAGGAGGACCATCACCCCAGCGGAGTCCGATGCGACGACGGTGATGTGGGCATCGGGCACGAGGCCCGCCTCCTCCCAGGCGCGCAGCGCATCGGGGTCACGGTCTGGCAGCCGCTCGATGACTCCCCCTGCGGTGACGTCGAGAGCGTCAAGCGGACTTCCTGCAACGTCATCGCTGGTTCCGTCGGCGCGCGGAATCGGATCCCCGTGCGGGTCGCGACTCGGGTAGCCAAGCACGCGATCGAGGCGGTCGAGAAGGCGATCGGAGACTGCGTGTTCCAGGATCTCGGCCTCTTCGTGGACCTCATCCCAGGAAAAGCCGAGGGCCTCGTGCAGGTAGGTTTCGAGCAGACGGTGGCGGCGTACCATGCCCAAGGCGACGGCGCGCCCCTGCGGGGTCAGTCGCACGCGGCCGTAGCGCTCGTGCGTGACGAGGCCCTGCCGAGCCAGGCGCTGGATGTTTTCGGTCGCGGTCGAGGGGACGACTCCCATGTGCTCGGAGACATCCTTAGGTTTGACGCCGTCGCGGCCGGCTTCCTCGGCGCTCCACACGAGCTTGAGGATGTCCTCCACGACAGCGGAATAGGCGCTCGACGCGTCCGACATGGCGTTCCCCTTTCGTCTGAAGCCCCATTGTAGGTGCCCGTGTGAGTCACGCCCGGCGAGCGTGCGACATAGGCCACGACAGCCCTCATTGACTTGCGCGGGACGAATCGCGCCTGTATATTTATCTCTCGGTTGCAAAACCCCCGCGTCATTAGCTCAATTGGCAGAGCAGCTGACTCTTAATCAGCGGGTTGAGGGTTCAAGTCCCCCATGACGCACAGCTTTCCTGGCTCCGGCTGGTGAAAGTACCCCGCGTCATTAGCTCAATTGGCAGAGCAGCTGACTCTTAATCAGCGGGTTGAGGGTTCAAGTCCCCCATGACGCACAAACAACCGGCGGCCTTCGGGTCGCCGGTTTTTCGTACCCGCACCCCCGTTTGTTCTTCCGGTGTTGGCCGTAGCCCGCCAGATCTCCGGCCTGCCACAGCCCCGCCAGATCTCCAGCCACCGCCACAGCCCCGCCAGATCTCCAGCCACCGCCGCAGCCCCGCCAGATCTCCAGCCAACGCCGCAGCCCCGCCAGATCTCCGGCTGCCGCGAGGCCTGCCCGCCCGCTCACCGCCCGCGCCACGAGCTTCGCTCGGCGCGTCGGCTCGAAGCCCAGCCAGGCCCAGCAGGCCTCGCGGCAACCTCCGATCGGGCGGTAACTGCGCGCGAATGAACAACTCTCCTTGAACCCCCAGCGCCCCGACCGCGCCTGATACAACAGTCAAACCAAAGATGAGCTCACAATATGCGATGCACTTACCGACAATGTGTATACTGAGCAATCATGACTCATAGCGTTTCATACGCTCGCCTACGACTGGGGAACATCATGAGGAAAAGCCGGAGAGTTCTAGCTGCGGGTGCTGGTTTGGCTCTTGTCGCTGCAGGTACGGTATCAATGTTTGCGCCACGCAGCGCACAAGCCGATGCCCAGCCCTTCTCCCTCTCACAATACGTCTCATCAACAAGCACGACGGTGTGCAATACGACCCCTGTGATCACGACCTATCACGGTACCGTCGTGCTGGACATTCCGATCACTACGCTTCTGGCAGGCCACGAGGCAGAAATCCGCGCTGCGGCTGCACAGGGGCTCTCCCCTCATGACTCCGGCAGCAACGACACCTCCGATATCACGCTGACCGTGAGTGTCCCTGAGGCAGTCACGTTGGGAACGTCTCGCGCGAAATCCACCTCGTCAATGCTCGCCTACACCTCGTTCTCCCCGGGCGCTGAGCGCACACAGGTCACTGCGAACATCCACCTCAGGGATCTGAACTGGCAGCAGCTGCTCGATATCTACGATGCAGAGAAAGCCAACCCCGATCAGCATACGATCAAGGTCCAGGTCCCCTATGCCGTTGGCACAATCGACCCCGCGGAAGCGACTCAACTGGCCAGCGAACAGATTACCGTTACGGGTCAGTTCAACTTCTTCGCATCATCGACCACCCCCGCCCAGGTCTTTAACTTCGATACAAAGACCCTGGCACTCGCACAGTCGCCTACCGACTGCTTCGCGTCCGCACCAACCCGCACAACGCGCTGGGTTGACGAAGAGGACGGCCACGACTTACAGCCCCCGAAGACCGGTCCGAACTTCTTTCATGCCGCGGGAATTCCCGACTACGAATTCTCCACTTGGGAGTTGTCTTCGGATCGCATGACCGGAATTTACAAGTACAAGAAGGTGTTTGGCTCCCTTCCGGTCAACGGCGACGACCCGACAATCGACACGGATTTTAAGGTCGGCCTGGAGGGCAACACTCCGACTCAAAGGGAAAAGATCTACGCCGAGAGCAAAGATTCTCTTCTGACCATTGAGAACGTCGTTCACTTGAACAACCTTCGAGGTGGACGCATTGCTGATGTCCTCCAGAAGTACGACGAGACGCCCAACGCTTTCGACGATATTGCACTGAAGAATGCTCACTTGGGCTTCACAACGCAGATCACTCTTCCTTCGCAGCTGAAGTTTTCTGATCCCTCGGCCATCTCGGTGACTGGGCTTCCCCAGGGCTTTTCAGCGAGCACAGTGGCAGTTAACGGACAGACCGCAACGGTTACCGTTGACTTCGATAACCCCGATCAGATCACCACCATCGAAGCCCTCAAGAACGCGATGGCGGCGCTTCACGGCGAAGCGGTGATCACCGTTGAAAGGTTGCCTTCACTGAATCTGCAACTGCCGATACGGATTACCAGATCGACCACCTCACGCAGGGCATTATCTCGGTTGATGTTGAGAAGCAACTCGGTGCCATGGTGATACCCGGGTGGCCTTCACCCGCATGCCCTCCGACTATGGGCGACTACGACGCCGTCGAACCGGCCGAACCTCGCCCTGTTCTTGGAACAGTATTTGATCCCCCGGCGCCCGCATGTCCCCCTACAAGCACCCCTTTTTCCGCCGGATGGAGGCCCCCCATGACCGGCCCATCTGCCGGATGGGATGAAGCTCCGCTCATGAAACACCCCCTGAAGTACACGACCACCGAGGCGCATCCCGATGTGACGCGACTGTCCTTCAAGCCTGGTCCGACCCCTACGCCGACGACGGTGACGCCCTCGGCTCCTCCTGCGCCTGCAACGCAGCTCGCCAAGACCGGTGCTCTCACCGGCGATGTGCTGGTGCTCGCTGCCGTGACGGGCACTATCGGCGCCGCGGCAATGCGGAGGAAGCGCTCTTAATTCGCGTGTCATAGTCATGGGCGGGGTGCCGGTGAATCGCCGGCACCCCGCCTTATTTGGGTGAAAGGCCAAAACGTCCTTGCCTTTTTATCTCGCTCACCAGCACCGCGCGTCATGAGCTCCCGACAGCTTCGCCTAGCTGGCGGCGGTGCAAACCACCCGATGCGCACGTTAACCCGCTATTTCACATCTGGGCAGAAGCTTTCATGCTGGGATTCGAGGGATAGCGCGCAGCGACTTGAGGCAACATCCATACACGCGCATGCGGATAGGTTACGCACATACGGATAGGTAACTCGCATGCGGATAGGTTACTAACCTATCCGCATGTCAATAACCTATCCGCGTACGAACAACCTATCCGGCTAGTCCACCGTTCAACCACACGAAGCACCCGGACAACACCTTCTCTGCGATCCTCGACCCCTCCCCTCCACCATTCCTCATGCAACGCCAAACGATCACGCAGCACAGCGGTCAGCACACAATCCCAACCGTGAACAACAAGGCCGGGGCACCCCTCGTGGGTAACCCCGGCCTCATCCTTCACTTACTAAAAGTGGATCGTGCCCATATCGAATGACGGCAAGAGCACGTGCGACAGCCAGCAGCACAGCTGCTCCGACACATCAGGCACGCGCCTTCCTGAAGGCAATGACGCCCGCACCCAGCCCCGCTAGCAGAACGCCAACTGCCACAAGAGCCGATGCATCACTACCCGTGCGCGCAAGTCCTGCAGAGCGAGCAGGCTTGCTCGGGGCGGGACTCGTGGGAACCGTGGGGGTCACGACCGTGGGAGTCTGAGGAGTGGGAGTCGCGGGAGTGTGAGGTGACGGGGTGGAAGGCGTCTGAGGGACAGGTGTTGCGGGGGTTGATGGAGTAGACGGGGTAGACGGCGTGGAAGGAGTAGGTGCCGGCGTGGGCTGCGCGGTGATCTTGCGGATCAGGATGTCCGTGTCGGCCCCAACAGCACGTGCGTTCGCGGGATCATTCGGATCAACCGTGCGAGCGGCAGCGTCGTAGCCTCGGATCGTCTGGCCCGGGACGATTTCGTACCCCTCGGGCAACGCCGGGAGCGCCGTGACGGCGGCGCGCGACGGGTCATTCTGATCGTTGCCATAACGCTGCGTCGCCAGCACGGTGCCATCGGCATCAACGAGACGTACGTTACCCAAGGGCGAGTAGAAGACCTGGCACACGAAGTGCATGTCAGGCTGATCCGGATCGAAGTTCAAGGCAGGAGCGCTTACTTCGAGCGTGTATTCTCCTGGAACGATCGGGCTGGGCTGCACGGGTAGCGTACCAGCACCCTCATGAGGGACGTATTCTTGGCGAGGCTCGATGATGGTGTCGTTCTCGTCGGCGAGGTAGCAGGTCGCCGGTCCCGCGGCGTCAGCAGCATACGTGGGCGAAGGCAGGAGCACGGGAAGAGCAGCGGCGCCAAGGGCAGCCGCTGCCACGAGAGAACGCGACATTGACGGGATACGCATGGAAGATTCCTCTCCATCGATGGTCAGGTTACGAGCATCACATTACCGAGTAAATGCGTTCTTGTCTACAAGCTATGCCGAGTTTTTCATGAATCCAGCGCACCCCGATGCGACGAACGCCTGGTCAGGGTCGCGTGGCACCGCTCATCATCAGCGGTGCCCCCCCCGGGACCAGGCAGCAGCATCTCGGGCAAAAAGGGACGAGGCCGGGGCACCCCAATGGGCAACCCCGGCCTCGTACATCC